>Ga0116159_1000071_pt1 | contig 109170 bp, 90 predicted proteins | sample AD_JPNAS1_MetaG_FD_89878 | JGI IMG/M metagenome (GOLD analysis project Ga0116159, IMG submission 89878) | Active sludge microbial communities of municipal wastewater-treating anaerobic digesters from Japan - AD_JPNAS1_MetaG | ecosystem: Engineered > Bioreactor > Anaerobic > Digestate | place...
CGTCCGTCTGGTTCTCTGTCCCGCGCATCTCCCACTCCTCTATCGTGATCTCTGTCGCTGCGCGGTTCATTACCATACACACTATGCCAACACCAGAATGGTGAAGGGTTTTTCAACAACCTGTTAAAACTATAGAGATTGTTGATCCACATACCGTACGCATCATTACCAAGGAGCCAGATCCGATTGTGTTGAACAGGTTGTGCGGCTGGCTTGGCGTGATGCTCCCTCCAGAATACATTAAGAAGAACGGCCAGGACATTCTTAAGAAAAAGCCTGTCGGCAGCGGGCCTCTAAAGTTCGTACGTTGGGACAAGGACGAAAGGATCGTCTTGGAGACAAATGAGAAATACTGGGGGCCAATTGTCAAAGCAAAAAGGGTTATATTCAAACCTATTCCTGAAGTGACAACGAGAATCGCGGATCTGGAATTGGGACGGGCGCATATTATCACTGAAATTCCCCCCGACCTGATCCCGCAACTTAAGAAAAACCCGAACGTCAGAATTGAAAGTGGTTGGAGCAAACGCAACATTCATATCATCCTGAATCCTCTGATCCCCGGACCCGTTGCGGATAAGAGAGTACGGCAAGCTTTACAGTATGCTGTCGATGTAGATTCCATCATCAAGCACGTCTTGGATGGGCAAGCCAGACGCATAGCTTCTCTCTTTATTCCGGAGTCTTTTGGGTACGATCCGAAGAACAAACCTTATCCATACGATCCAGAAAAGGCCAAAAAGTTGCTAGAGGAGGCAGGTTATCCGAAAGGATTTGACATCGATTTTGATGTTCCGAGTGGTCGCTATCTAAACGCGGAGGAAGTCGCTCAGGCCATCGCCGGGCAACTGGCACAGATCGGTATTAAGGCGAAGATCCAGAAGCATGAGTGGGGCGGATATGTGAAGCGGTGGCGTGCACACAAGTTCAGTCCGTTGGCCTTGATCGGCGCCGGCGACGAGATGCTCGACTGCGACCAATTACTGACGTCACGGCTTATCACGAATGCCAATTATGGCGGTTTCTACTCGAACCCACGCATGGATGAACTGATCCTGAGGGGTCGAAAGACTGTCAACACGACAGAAAGGGAAGAAATCTACAAAGAGGTGCAAAGGATCATAAAAGAGGACTGTCCCATTCTTCCGCTTTATCAGCAGCCAAATATTTATGGTATCCGCTCGAATATAGAATTCAAGCCGGTAATCGACGAGATGATCTTAGCGGATACCATAAGGATACTGAAGAAATAATGGGAGTCCGACAAGATCGGACTGAAAAAGTGCGAGTAGATTATTGTGCTAAATTATCTTGTTAAGAGAACGATCCACGCTGTTTTTGTGATATTGGCGGTGCTGGTCTTTGTTTTCTTCATTGTTCACTTAACCGGTGATCCAGCGGAACTTGCACTAGGAACAGACACTTCTGCAGAAGAGGTGGCCAGATTTCGAACCGAAATGGGTTTTGATCGCCCTCTGTATGTTCAATTTGCCGATTTTTTGCGGGGGATCCTGTTCAAGGGAGATTTTGGGATATCGCTTCGATACAATGAACCGGCTCTTCCCATTGTCCTTGAGAGGATCCCCGCTACAATAGAACTTACCGCTGCAGCGATGTCCATCGCTCTTATCGTTGGTATCCCCTGCGGGTTGATCTCCGCACTCATGAGGAAAAAGCTTATTGATATAATTCTAAGGATATTGGCCTTATTGGGACAGTCAGCGCCGATCTTTTGGGTCGGCATTATGTTGGTGCTGGTATTTGCAGTCAAGCTGCAAATATTCCCCAGTTCAGGCAGAGATGACGGCTGGTTAAGTATCGTTTTACCAGCCATTACGTTGTCTCACTATTCTGCTGCAAGTATAATCCGTCTTCTTAGATCGAGTGTTCTCGATACACTGACGCAGGATTATGTAAGAACGGCAAGAGCAAAAGGAATTCCAGAGAGGATTGTTATTGTTCAGCACATATTTCGGAATTCCATGTTACCGGTTGTTACACTAGTGGGACTGCAATTTGGGACGCTCCTCGGAGGAGCGGTCGTTACTGAAACCATTTTTGCATGGCCCGGTGTCGGCCGTCTCATCGTGCAGGCGATCTACAATCGGGACATCTTCTTGATACAAGCGAGCGTGTTTGTCATTGCGCTCATGTTTGTAGTACTCAATTTCCTTATCGACGTGATTTACACCTTCTTGGATCCACGAATACGTATCAACAGATAGGCCGTGGTGTGAAGAAGAGATCCGACAAGTATCGGTTGCTTAAGCACTTATTCGACAGCAAGGAGGCATTCATCGGCGCCTTGCTTATACTGCTATTTGTTTCCACCGCATTACTTGCCCATTTTATATCTCCTCATGACCCATTGCATCAAGATCTGACCAAAAGACTACTTCCTCCTTTTTGGCAGACCGGCGGTGACCCATCCTTTCTATTGGGGACAGATGCACTCGGTCGCGATATTTTGAGCAGAATCATATACGGTGGGAGAGTAACATTATTTGTTGGGTTCATCTGTGCATCGATTGCATGCGTTGTCGGGAGTCTGCTTGGCATCATTGGCGGCTATTTGGGCGGAAAAGTCGATAATTTCATCATGAGGATCGCGGATATACAGCTGTCATTCCCTTTTATAATCCTCGCCATCGCGCTTGTTGCAGCTTTTGGCCCGAATTTGTTTAATATTGTTATAATTCTCGGTCTTACAAGCTGGGTAAGGTTTGCGAGGGTTGTCAGGGCCGACACAATGTTACTTCGGGAGCAGGATTATGTTGCTGCAGCAGTTGCCATTGGTGCGAGTCGCGTACGCATTGTGCTTCGCCACATTCTCCCTAATGTCGTGTCTTCGATCATCGTAGTTGGCACACTGGAAGTGCCGCGCCTGATTCTTATGGAGGCCACCTTAAGCTTTCTCGGCCTGGGCATTCAACCGCCTCTGCCCTCTTGGGGCTCCATGGCAAGCGACGGGAGAGTCTACATCAGTGCGGCTTGGTGGTTATGCACATTTCCCGGATTGGCCATAATGCTCGTCGTTTTAAGTGTTAACTTGCTGGGAGACTGGTTAAGGGATGAACTGGACGTAAGGATCTGAAATGCAGAAATATGATGTGTGACTACCCATGCAGAATGAAGCAACAGGACTTGTCCTAGAAATAGAGGGACTGAAGACATATTTCGCACTCGAGAGCGGGGTTGCGAAGGCAGTAGATGACGTATCTCTGACCATTCGCTCGGGTGCTACACTCGGTGTCGTAGGGGAGTCCGGTTGTGGGAAAAGCATGACGGCACTGTCTATTATGCGCCTCGTTCCGAAGCCTGGTAAGATTGTGGGCGGCAAAATCATATTTGACGGTACAACCAATCTTACTGAGCTCTCTGAAAAGGAGATGCGCCAAATAAGAGGCAATAGAATATCGATGATTTTTCAGGAACCTATGACATCACTGAATCCTGTGATGCAGATTGGGAAGCAGATAGTAGAAGCCGTCAAGTATCATCAAGAGATGACAAAAAAAGATGCAATGGATCGAGCTCTGGAAATGCTGAAGTTGGTGGGGATTCCCTCTCCGGAGCGTAAACTCAAAGATTATCCTCATCAATTAAGTGGAGGAATGCGACAGCGTGTGATGATCGGTATGGCTCTGTCCTGCAATCCTAAGTTGATGCTAGCCGATGAACCTACGACTGCCTTAGATGTAACGATTCAGGCGCAAATATTGGATTTGATGAATCGGCTGAAAGAAGATGTGGGTACGGCAATCATGCTTATCACCCATGATCTAGGTGTCATTGCTGAAATGGCGCAGGAAGTATGTGTAATGTATGCGGGGGTTTTGGTTGAAAGTGCAAGTGTGAAAGAAATTTTTACAAATCCTCTGCATCCCTACACAGAAGGACTCTTACAATCGGTCCCGCATATGGATAGAGACGCGGATCTTAAGGCTCCTCTCAATACGATTGCCGGCATTGTTCCGAATCTTCTCGATCTCATCAAAGGATGCAAATTTTCCGATCGTTGCTTACGGGCGCGTGAAATCTGTAAATCCGAAGAACCGCCCATCGTAAAGATTGGGCAGAATCATTTTGTTCGCTGTTGGGAGCAATCTAGGTAAGGCTTCTTCTATGGATGGAACTCCATTACTGGAAATCAGACAATTAAAAAAATATTTCCCGGTAAAGTCATCCTTTGGCTTTGGGCCATCTGAGGAGGTTAAGGCCGTAGACAGTGTCGAGCTGTGCATTCAAGGAGGTGAAACGCTTGGAGTTGTTGGAGAGAGCGGATGTGGCAAGACGACTCTTGGAAGAATGATCCTCCGCTTGATTGAACCGACGTCTGGTGAAATATTCTTTAAGGGAGAAGACATTGTGCGGCGTGACAAGAAGGACCTATATGATCTGCGCCGGAAAATGCAGATCATATTTCAGGACCCTTACTCTTCCCTTAATCCGCGCCAGTCTGCAGGTGATATCATAGGAGAACCGCTCATTGTTCATAATCTCGCCAATAAGCGTAATCTGAGGAATCAGGTTTCAGGACTGATGGAAGTAGTGGGCTTATCTCCGGACCAGTACGACAGATATCCGCACGAATTCAGCGGAGGGCAAAGGCAGAGAATCGGTATCGCACGGGCCCTGTCGCTAAAACCGGAATTTATCGTATGTGATGAACCCGTCTCCGCCTTGGACGTGTCCATAAAGGCCCAAGTGCTTAATCTATTAGTGGCATTGCAGAAGGAATTTAATTTGACGTACATGCTTATTTCGCATGATTTAGGCATTGTGAAGCACGTAAGTGATCGCGTGGCTGTAATGTATCTAGGGCGGTTGGTTGAACTATCCTATAGTCGGGAATTGTATCGCTCTCCTTATCATCCCTACACGCAAGCCCTTCTCTCGGCTTCTCCCATTCCCGACCCTACCCTGAAAAGAGAAAGAATATTTATCGAAGGTGATATACCGAGTCCCATTCACCCTCCCGCTGGTTGTCATTTTCATACGCGCTGCCGCTTCCGCATCGAACGATGCATTTCAGAACCCCCTCCATGGGAGGAGGTTAGTCATTCTCACTGGGCGCGCTGTTGGCGAAGCCGAGAGATACAAAATATCAAATAACTCTGATTCTGTGTATCTTTAGAATTGACCTTCCCTTTCAGAGATTCTACGGGTAAATATCCGGACAAGGGGAGTGAGACAAAAAGGCATCACGCAAAAAGTAGATACAAAATTGGTTGTGTAAAGAGTTTTTCGCTTTTTTCGGCAGTGCCCTTTCGGTTCTGATTTATCCGGCCTCTACGAGCGTCAGAGCCTTATCGATGTCCTGCTCCCGCAAGAGGTCCATGTTCAGATATCTTTTCATGCCCCACTGGGTGCCGGCCACGTGACGGAGTCGGGCAGCACAGAGCATCAGCGCCGAGTGGCCATCCGGGAAGGCACCCACGACCCTGGTTCGTCTTCGGATCTCCCGCATGATCCGCTCTAGGGCATTATTGGTTCTGATCCGGACCCGATGCTCCCGTGGAAATGCATAGTATGTAAACGTCTCCCCGATCGATTCCTGGATCTTCCTGGCCGCTTCTTTGAGCTTCAGACCCTTCAATTTGATGCAGACGGCCTCTGCCTTATCCATGGCGGCTGCAAGATCTTCAGAGGCATGGATCGCCTTGAGCATCGTGGCAACGTCCAGCATCAGCCTGTCGGCACGAGGCCGTGTACCGCGCCATCGGTGAATTGATCCCCTTCGACATCTGGGAGACCGACAGGGACGCGGCCTGGTGTATTTGAGCCAGTCGTGACTGGACATGGTAGGCATGTCGCTCGATCAGTGCTGCTTTGGATGGATGGAGCGATACAAGCCCGGTGAGGGCGAGAAGATACTTGAGGCATGGCAGCGTTGCCGCGAGGCCGGGACGCCCTGGGATTACGAACACCATATACGCGACAAGGACGGGGTGTATCGGATCGTCCTCAGCAGAGGATTCCCATGCGGGATTCTCTCGAACGGATCACCAAATGGGTCGGTTTGAACATTGACATTACCGAGCGCGGGAAGACCGAAGAAGAAATCACGCCCCTCAATGAGAGAGAAAAGGCCGTCCCGGACAAGTCACAGCAGCGAACAATAGTTCTTGTGAGCGTCGTTGCATTTCTTCAGGATCAGGAGGCATTCCGCGTCGCTGTGTTTCTTCAAATCCGGGTCGGCGTTCTTGAAATACTGCAGGCCGTAGATATAGAGATCTTCTTTCATCTCCTTGGTCAGATTGGCCGGAGCCCTGACAAAAAGATCCATGTCCAGAATATCCTTCTTCTTGCCGTGGCAGTTTCCCTCCGTGAGGTCGACGAAGCATGAATGGGATCCTAAAACGCAGTGCATCTGCGGGATGTAGCGTAGACCAAACGGAGTCAAGGTGTCTTGAATGCCGTCGATAATTTCATCATCCAGTTTATAAAAACCTACATACTTGTGAAGAGAGATTCCTATTTCCTCCGCAAGTTCTGCGATGGCGCCATGCTTCGACATGCAGGTTCCCATCCCCTCCTCGAACAGCAGCATGGAATCGCCGTCGAAAGAGTTGTAGCCGTAAGGCAAGCGTTTGACCCAACGACAGGCATCGTGAAGGGTGTTTATCTTGAGAGACAGGAATTTCCTGCTTATACGTCCCCTGTCCGCAAAGGTCACGTCAGGTAAAACATCTATTGAATTCATCGCGTGATCTCCGGATATTGTTCGTTACGGTTTGAACCTGTTCAAGAACAGCACGCTTTGCCTGCACCAATCCAGTTGCGATCGCGGAGCCACTCGACGATGAGGCCTGCCGCGCAGCCCACGCCGGCATCGACCTGCAGAGCACCTGCGGGGCAATTCTTCGCGCAGGCGCCGCACTCCATGCAGGCATCGAGGTTGACGAGCCCGGTCTTCTTCCCGGTCAGGGCAAACACCTGGTGGGGACAGACCTCGACGCATCTGCCGCAGCCGGTGCATTTTTCGGAATTCAGTTCCAGCGTTGCCACATTGCGCAAATAGTCGAATCCTTTCATATCTCCTCACCATCTCTCATATGAATTTTCCGATCAGGGCGGCAAAAACGCCTGCAACGAGCGCGCATGCCATGGCGGGCAGGGCAACCCGCATCTCTTTCTTGACCCCGGAGCGGGACGTAAAGGGTGTGCAGCCCGTAAAATTGAGGGCGTAGAAGGAGCTGACGGCGGGGAGCATCAGGAATGCGGCCGCGGCTGCGAAAGGACTCCATCCGCTCCCTTGCGCGAGCAGGTAGAAGACCGCGCTCCAGGCCAGTCCGGTCAAAGCCCCCTTGAAGGCGAAGCTCCGGCCCGGAAGCCAAGGAAGGAGGAGCGGCGTGATGGCGGTCCCCGCCAACACTGCACCGAGATAGGCGCATACGGCCGCGAGACCTGCAGCCTGCCCCTGCAATGCGGCCGCGACGACGAAGATCGCCGCCGCGGCGACTGCCGACGGCTTCAGCGCCTCCATCAGTTCCACGGGCACGAGCACCGCCCTTTCGTAGGCCGTGAAGGTCATCTCCCGCATCGCCGGCGTGGTCACCATTCCGTTGTCCAGGTATTCCGGAATATCCCTGGCGCGTATGGCCGCGTACGCTACGCCGAAGCCGGTCTGTTTCTTCACCTCGTGCGCCGCCACCCCGGGCGCTCCCAGGATCGGCAGAAGAAGCCGCCGATGGTTGACGACCCCGGCCAATTCCGAAACGCCGATGCGCCGAATCAACTCCTTCGTTCCGAAAGTTCCTTCACCTGCAGCGCACCACACATTGATGCCGTAGGTTTCGAGGACGAGCAGCCAGCAATTGCGCCCTTTCAGGACGCTGCGGACGATGTCGTAGCTCATTTTGTAGTTCGCGGTCACCAGGACCGGGGAATCGGGATCGGGATTCCCGATGGCGTAAAGACCGGGCGGCACCATGTAATTCATCCGTCCGACTCCCCAGCGCGCCTTCCACGTGCCGAGACGGTCGGCCGTCGTGAGGGCCGTCGAAATCTTCGGCACCCGCTTCGACCCGCAGGTCAGCCATTCGATGAAACCGGGGACCCGCTCGCTGATCTCTCCGCCGCCGGCGGAGACCGGGGGGCCTCAGGAGCGCGGCGGCTCGCCCGGAGGAGCATCGGCGGCCGGAACGCCGCACCCGGACGGGGCGAGTTGGAATTGGCTATTCTTCAATGCGTTCAGATTTTTTGCTGCCATAGGAAGTCCTTTGGTTCGCTCTGTAGTTCAAGTGAACATCTTCCTCTGAAACCAAAAGGCCACATTCACCAAGCCGATCATCACCGGAACCTCGACCAGAGGGCCGATCACCGCCGCGAAGGCGACGCCGGAGCCAAGCCCGAAAACGGCGATGGCCACTGCGATCGCGAGCTCGAAATTGTTGCTCGCCGCCGTGAAAGCCAGGGTCGTTGTACGGGAATAATCCGCACCCATCTTCTTGCCCAGCAGGAAAGAGACAACGAACATGACGATGAAGTATATGGCCAGAGGTATGGCGATGCGGACAACGTCCATGGGGATCGTGACGATCAGTTTCCCTTTCAGGCTGAACATGACCACGATGGTGAAAAGAAGGGCAATGAGGGTAATGGGACCGATTTTCGGAACGAAATTCTTATGATAGCGTTCCTTGCCGACCAGCTTCACGCCGATGAGGCGTGTCATCGCTCCCGCGATGCAGGGGATGCCCAGATAGATGAAGACGCTCTCGGCGATCTGGCGGATGCTGACCTCCACGATGCTTCCGGAAAGGCCGAACAGCGGCGGCAGAATGGTGATGAAGAACCAGGCATATACGCTGAAGAAGAGCACCTGAAAGACGCTGTTGAAGGCCACGAGCCCGGCCGCGTACTCCGTACTCCCCTTGGCCAATTCGTTCCAAACGATCACCATGGCGATGCAGCGGGCAAGGCCGATCATGATCAGGCCGATCATGTACTCCGGCTTGTCCGGCAGGAACACGACGGCCAGCACGAACATCAACACAGGCCCGATGAGCCAGTTCTGCACCAGGGAGAGACCCAGGACCTTCCTGTTGTGGAAAACCTCCGGCATCTCCTCGTACTTCACCTTGGCGAAGGGTGGATACATCATCAAAATGAGGCCGACGGCGATGGGGATATTGGTTGTCCCGACCTGGAACCGGTTGATGAACGCCTCTGCGCCGGACACGAAGTATCCAAGACCCACACCCAACGCCATCGCCGCAAAGATCCAGACAGTGAGATATCGGTCGATAAAGGAAAGTTTCTTGCCTATTTCAGCCGCCATGGGGTTCCTCTTCGTTGAAATCGCCTGGAAGGAAATCCGGGTGATTGTCTTTTTCTATTCTGTTATCGGGACAGGGGGATCTTCCCGAAGAAAAAATCAGGCGCAACGATTCTCCATTCCAAGTTTCGCGAGGTATTCGCGATCCTGCACCGCGACCGCATTCTGAGCGATGATCGTGCGCAACGTCGAGACCAGTTTCCTGTGAATCGGCCCCAGATCCCGGCTGATCGAATAGTGAATCCACAGACCCGCACGGCGATCCTTGAGCCAGCCGGCGTTCTTCAAGATTGACAGATGACGGGAAACAGTGGACTGGGGAAGGCGCAGCACCGCGATGATATCGCATACGCAAAACTCGTCCACGTCCAGCAGAAGGGCCATGATGCGGAGGCGGGTCTCGTCTTCCAGCGACTTGAACAGTTTCGATAGATCTTTCATGGAGTCTCTTATATCCGGATATCCGGTTTTATGCAAGTATTTTTTCGACGCCGTCGGGACGCACCACCCCGGCTCCGGTTCTCCCTGAAAAGATGCTCCATTTTCGTTGACCTGGCATATCGCTCGTGATAGAAGCGGCGCAAACCGCTTGGATCCGACTTGGACCGAGACGGAATGGATACAGGGTCATCTGACACTGAGGGGAACGCTGCCCACCGGATACAGTTTGACGGGCTTTTTTTGAGTCCCCTGGGATGGCCCGTCCACGCGACCTCCCTATGGCCATGTGTCCTGTAGGGGGCTGAATCGCAACCACCGCCTCCTCTGATCATCTCATCCAAGCACAAGAAGACTCTCCGAAGGAATGGCCCGTTCTTACAGGGTCTTGCTGCCGCCTGAGAATCGGCCCATCGAGGTCCATTCTGGAGAACCCCTTTTCGCTGAACAAGCCGAAGGGATCAAATCAAGGTCCCAAGGAGGTAAGCCATGAGCAAAGAGGTCGAGATGAACAAGGTTACGACGTCCGTGATCCGGAACATGAAGAAGAAGGGCGAGAAGATTGCCATGTTGACCGCCTACGATGCATCCATGGCCGCCGTTCTGGACGAAGTCGGCGTGGATATCCTGCTCGTGGGAGACACCCTCGGCCAGGTAGTCCTCGGTTACGACAGTACGCTGCCTGTCACCATGGAAGACATGCTCTGCCATGTCAAGGCCGTGGCCCGGGCCGCCAAGCGCGCACTCGTCATCGGAGACATGCCCTTTATGTCGTACCAAGTTTCCGTCGACGAGGCCGTGCGCAACGCCGGGCGCCTCATGCAGGAAGCGGGGGCTCATGGTATCAAACTCGAAGGCGGCCGGCAGATGGCCGAAACGGTCAGGCGGATCGCCTCTGCCGGCATTCCTGTAATGGGCCATCTGGGGTTTACCCCTCAATCCGTACACAGACTCGGCGGCTACAAGATCCAGGGGAGAGAAGACGGGTCGGCCAAACGGATCATCGAAGACGCCAGGATCCTGGAAGAGGCCGGAGCCTTCTCGGTTGTGCTGGAACTCGTGCCGGCAGCGCTGGCCGCGGCGATCACGAAGTCCATTTCCATACCCACGATCGGGATCGGCGGCGGCGTCCACTGCGACGGGCAGGTCCTCGTGATCCACGACATGTTGGGCATGTTCGAGAAGTTTGTTCCCAGATTCGTCAAGAGGTACGCAAATCTCAATGACCAGATCAGGGATGCGGTCAGACAGTACGTCAAGGAAGTGCAGGAAAGTACCTTTCCCGAGGAAGAACATTCCTTCTAAAGGGGACGCCCGGCGAAGGGAATCCATCGCGTGCAGATCAAGGCGGCTCATTGCAGCCTCAGGATTGCACCGCGAGAAAGGAGACAAGGAGGGAAATGCTACAACCAGCTTCTTCCGTTTGATTTCGATTGATTTGTGAGAAGCGGCAGGGCATACATGATTCCCATGTTTCGCTGGATAGCCGCCCGCCGTCGAAGAAAGCTCACCCGGATGCCCTTCCCTGCCGCTTGGGAAGACGTCATCCGCCGCAACGTCGCCCATTACTGCATGCTGGAGGACGCCGAACGCTCCCGTCTGCGGGCGCTGATCCAGGTATTCATCGCCGAAAAGCACTGGGAAGGGGCCGGCGGGATCGAGCTTACCGACGAAATCCGTGTGACGATCTCCGCTCAGGCCTGTCTGCTTCTGCTGGGCCTGCCCCACAACTACTATCAGAATGTCGAATCCATCATCGTTTATCCCTCGACCGTCCTTCCGCCGCAGCGCAGGCCCGGTTTCTTCGAAACGACGTTCGCACCGGTGGAGGCCCGGCATCCCGTCATCGGGCAGGCGTTCCAGCGGGGGCCGCTGATCATCATCTGGGATGCGGCCCTGCACGGCGGCCGCCATCCCGAGTTCGGCCACAACGTCATTTACCACGAATTCGCCCACAAGCTGGACATGCTCGACGGCTGGATCGACGGCACGCCCTCCTTGCGGGACCGGGCCGAATACGATGACTGGGTCGGGACCTGTTCGCGCGAATATCTTCGCCTCAGGCGTGACGCCGAACAGGGCAGGCGGTCTTTTCTACACGCCTACGGCGCGACGAACGAAGCGGAATTCTTTGCCGTCGCGACGGAGCAATTCTTCGATCAGCCGCGGTTGTTGGCGGAGCAGGCACCGGATCTCTATCGGGTCCTGCGTGAATACTACCGGCAGGACCCTCTCGGGCGTATGGGTCGGAACACCTGTACGGGGGAAGGTCAGGGGACATCGGAATCGTGATTTCAAGCCCGAGCGGAAGGGGCCAAGGCCCGGACATGGGTCAGGACGGCAAAACGGCCGGGGTGCTGATGATGGTTGCGACGGCTTCCCTCTGGAGCGCCGGCGGCCTGCTCATCAAGGTGATCGACTGGAATCCCTTCGCCATCGCCGGGGCTCGCAGCGTCCTGGCGTCGCTGGTCATCCTCGCCTTTCTCGGGAAGCCGAAGCTCCACCTGTCTTTTCCCCAGATAGCGGCCGGCGTCGCCAATGCGGCGACGATGCTCCTCTTTGTTGCGGCCAACAAGACCACGACGGCGGCAAACGCGATTCTGCTCCAGTACCTGGCGCCTGTATTCACGGCGTTCATCGGGGCGGCGCTGCTGAAGGAGAGGACGCGCGTCGAGCATTGGGCGGCCATCTTCTTCGTCCTCGTGGGCATCACGGTCATGTTCGCGGACGAGCTCGACGGCGGGCGGCTCCTCGGCGACCTCATCGCCCTGGCCTCGGGTGCGACATTCAGTCTCTACCTTGTCTTCATGAGGATGCAGAAGGAGGGATCGCCGCTGGAGTCCAATTTGCTGTCCCAGTGGATTGCCGCCGGCGTATGCCTGACCGTTTCCCTGTTTCTGCCGGTGCCGCAATTCACCCAGAAATCCGTTGCGGCCATCCTGGTGCTCGGTGTCGTTCAGATCGGGGTCCCCTCGATCCTCATCGCCTATGCAATCAAGCGGATTTCCGCGGTGTCGGCGAACCTCATCGCGGTGATCGAACCCGTGCTGAATCCGCTGTGGGTCTTTCTTGTCCTCGGCGAATCCCCCGGCGTCCACACGATCGTCGGCGGCGCCATCATCCTCTTCGCGGTGATCGGGGTTTCAGTGGTCAGCGCATGGAGACGCCCGTCCTGACGCATCGGCCGCGCTGCGGGCGGCCGGCGTCCTGGCGGTCTCCCCTGCCGTCGCCCTCCACGAAGGGTTTCGCGCCACCGGCTGGCACCGGGAGGTCGGACACAGGCGCCACCCTGTCGCGTCTCCCCTGCATGGATCACCGTCACCGGCCGCAGATCCGGCCGATGATCCGTTCCATCGCGTCCATGAAATTCTCCCAGCAGGTTTCGTAGGTCGTGTGGCTCGTCAGGTAGGGCGTCAGGATGCAGGAGCGCAGGATGTAGACGCTCTGCAGCCGCTCCCATTCGCCCGCGGCGATGCCGGCGCGCGCCACGAAGGACCGCGGCGTGTCGCCGTATTCCCCGCTTGTCAGAGAGGTCTTCGAGGTAATGAAATCTGTGATGTAAAGCGGCCCGGATTTGTAGGAGCACTGCTCGTAGATCGCCTCGTTGAGGCGGTTCATCGCATCGAGGCTGCCGTTGCCGATCTCGTGGAAGGCGTAATCGACGATGTTGATGTCGGGCCGGGCGAGCGGGATCACCTCGAAGCGCCGGCCGGCGACGTCCATGGGGGGCGTCTCCAGAAGAGAGCGGTAGAAGCGGTAAGCCCCCTCGATGCTGTCGCCGATGATCCGGCCGTAACCGTCCCTGTTGAGCGGAACGACCCTGTGGGCCATCCAGACGGCGGCGACGGCCGCCCCGGCCTTGGAACCTTCCATGATATAGCTCCCCAGCAGCATGGGGTTGTCGTCGCTCTTCTCGAAGACGTAGGCGGCAAAATAGGAGATCAGCTCGACGATGCGGCGGTCACGGGCGACGACGGCGCCCGCCGCGTAGGGGACGTAACCCAGCTTGTGGGGGTCGACGGTGATCGACTCGGCTTCGGGCATCGCCCTGAAGGCCTCGCAGACCTCGCGGGCAAGCCAGTCGCCGTCGAGGGTGGTCCGTTCCCCCCGCCCTCCCGCCAGCGCCGCGAAATCCATGAAGCGGTCCTCCCCGTCCAGAAAGAGGGACCGGGCGTATCCGCCGTAGGCGGCGTCGATGTGGAGATAGAACCAGACGCCCCGGGCGGCGCACCGCTCGCGCAGGCGGACGATCTCGTCGACCTCGTCCACCGCCCCTTCCTCGGTGGTGCCCACGACGGCGACCACGGCGAGGATGGGCGTCCCGGCGGCGATCAGGCCGTCGATGACCCGTTCCAGGGCCTTTACGTCCATCCGGTAATCGTCCCGCACCGGCACGGAAATCAAGTTGTCCTGTCCGATGCCGAGGATGTCCACCGCTTTCGTCCAGGAATAATGCTTCGACTGGGGAACGAGGACCTTGCCGAGGCCGCCCCCCGCCATTCCGGCACCGCGGACGGAACGGCGCCGCATCTCGTCGAAGCAGCCCGCCGCCTTCGCCCGGTCGGCCAGATCGAGGATCTCTCCCGCCGGAAGGTTCAGGAGCCGCCAGTCGTCCATGCCGGCCACGAGTTCCGGCCGGCAGGCCCGGATCGCCATGGGGATCGACTTCAGGTTCCGCGCCAGCCAGAGCCCTTCGTAGTTGGCCACGGTGCCTCCGGAGGTGATGTGGCCCCAGGCCCGCTCGGGATCGTAGCCCATGAGCTTTGCGAGCTGCCTGCCCACTTCGATTTCCAGGGCCGTCGTCGCCGGAGAGCCCTCGTAGGCGCAGTTGTTGGGGTTGTAGAGGAGCGTCAGCATGTAGCCCAGGTTGGCGGCGATGAGGGTATCGGCGTTCATGTGGCCCAGGTAGCGGGGCGAGAACCAGGGGGTGGAGCTGAGCTGGAGGTTCCCGGCAAGGTCGATCAGGGCCTCCCGGGTCTTCTGAAGCGTGGCCGCAAAGTCGGGCCGGCCCTGCTCCTCTCCGGTGACCACCGGGGCGTCATCCGGATGAAAATAGCGCCGCCACGCGGCGTGATCGTCCATGAGGTAATTGAGCATCTCCTTGAAGAAGGCGTAGTTTTCCGACTTGGGTCCGAGGAACAGGGCTTTGACGTTGATCGGGTCGGTCATGGCATCCTCGTCGTGAAGGGTTGTGGTCTTCCGTGACGGCAAGATAGGACACGCCCGTCCCTTGTGTCAACCTCTCCATGATCCTGCGGCCGCTGATCCGCCCGGGACCCCGATGATCACCCTTTCCCGCCGCGATGGGGTCTCCCGCGCACGGTCCGGCCGGCCGGGCCGTTCTCCAGTTTCACATACTGCCGGTAGAAGGCGGCGCCTCCGCCCATGTCCGTAAGACCGGCAGCGATGATCTGATTGACGCCGCCTCCCAGCTTCGCCCAGTCTCCTCTCCGGCAGAGCACGGTCGTCCGATGAAGTCCGGGAAGCCGTTGCACCTTCACCCTGAGCCTTCCCACCGGCGAAACGAGGTAGACGTCCCGGTCGGGGCGCAGGTGTTCCAGGGCCGGGTTGTCCGGCGCGATCCAGGCGGAGGGAGGCGATTCCTGGTCTTCCGGCGGGATCTGCGAGTGCATGGCGTCCCCGCGGATCAGCGTGAGAAGACGAAGGGGATAGCCGGGCGGGGGCGGAGGCTCGTCATGGAGCTCCGCCGGGAACCGGTACCTGCCGTCGGGGTGATCGAATCGCATCCCCGCGTAGGCCACCGCCGGCCTCTTCGCCCGGGCGAATCCCTTCTCCCGCAGCTCCTCCAGGGAAACGTCCAGATAGGGGGATGCAAGGGAGGCACGGAAACAGGCGTCGGGGTCGGGCAGCAGGACCGGCGGATCGAGCCGCCTGCCCAGCTCCGAGAGGATCCGGTAATCGCTGGCCGCCTTCCCCGGGGTCTCCAGGACTTTCCGGGCATGGAGCACGAAGTCGTGAAGATAGGAACCTGTGACGTCCTCCTGTTCGAACATGAACGTCGCCGGCAGAAAGAGGTCCGCCCTGTCGGCCGTGTCGGTCATGAAGCCGTCGACGACGACCTTGAAATCCACCTTCTCGAAGGCCCGCACGGTTTCGGGGAAGCCGGGCGCTTGGTTGACGACGTTGGAGGCGTTCACCCAGAGCATGCGGATGGGCGGGTCCTGCGCCGCGAGAATCTCGCGGCCGATTGCGGGCAGGAGAAGGGTCCGCAACTGCGGCCCCGGAGGAGCCTGCGCCCAGCCGAGGTTCAGGTTCCGCAGCGTGGGCTTGTGGTAGTAGCTCCCCCCGCCGGAGCGCCCGAGGTTTCCGGAGAGCATGGCGACGGCGTTGATGAACCGCACGTTCTCGCCGCCCCGGTCGTATCTCTGCAGCCCGGCCCCGACCAGGGTGGCCGTCGGCCCCTCCTCCAGGTACCAGGACGCCACCGTCTCGACGTCCTCCGGGCTCACGTCGCAGGCGGCGCAGAGCTCCCCCCGGTTCCGCTTCATGATCAGATTCAGGAATTCGGGCCCGTTGGCCGTGCGCCTCAGGATATCGGCGCGGATCCGCCCGCGCTCGGTGAAGATCTGCAGCACGGCCGCCGCCAGAAAACGGTCGGTCCCCGGCCGGATCCGGACGCAGCGGTCGGAGAAGGAGACGTTGCCGTCCCCTCCCGGCGAGATGGTGAGCAGCCGCGTCCCCTGCCGCCGCGCCCGGCGGACCAGGGCCGCCGCGTGGACCGAACTCCGGCAAAGGTCCTTCCCCCAATTCACGATGCGCCGCGCCTGGAGGATATCCGCCATGTCGTTGCCGCACCGCGAGCCGCAGTCCCTGTCATAGGCGCTGTACCCGGCGGCGTCACAGAGCGAGCCCTCCGTCGTGCCTGCCCCAAGGCGGGCGAAAAAGAGCCTGCCCGCCTGTTTCAGGACGCCTTTGGCGGCATCTCCCTGGATATGGAGGATCGATGCCGGCTCCTTCCGGTATTCCTGGATCTTCTCCGCGCAGAGGTCGAGGGCATCGTTCCAGGAGACCGGTTTCCATTTCCCGCCCGCCCGCAGAAGCGGGACGGTGATGCGATGGGGGCTCTGCAGCCGCTCCAGGAACCTGCCGATCTTCCGGCAGGCGAAACCGGCCGTGAACGGATGGTCGGGGTTCCCCCGGATCCGGATGCGCCCCTGCCGGTCCTTATCCACAAGCAGGGAACAGGCGTCGGGACAGTCCAGCGTACAGGCCGTGACTTCCGCCTGCAGGGTTCCCCGCCTGAAAGCGCGGTGCGGCAATTCGCAGTCCTTTCGTTTTTCCTTTGACATACATTTCGCCCGGCCGATTTTTCACAGGTTCATTCGGGATCGTCGGCCGTTCTCCTTTTCTTCAGTAGATGAGAAGATCCACGAAATATCCGGCCGCGATGGCGACCGCAAAGACGGTGGCCACGAAGGCAAAGATCAGTTTCTTCCTGAACATGGAGCCGAGGATGATGATCTCCGGGACGCTCGCCCCCGCCCCGCCGATGATGAGAGCCAGCACCGTTCCCACACCCATACCCTTCTCGACCAGGGCGGCGCTGATCGGGATCACCGTCTCCGCGCGGATATACATGGGCACGCCGATGAAGGCCGCGGTGGGAATGGACCAGGGATTGCCGGGGCCCGCCAGCCGGACGACGAGGTCCTGGGGAAAGAATCCGTAAATGAAGGCCCCGATCGCGGCGCCGAGGAGAAGATACCAGAACACCCCCTTGAACGTGTCTGCGGCGGACGTCGCGGCCCGCTTCATCTTGTCCCGAAAGGGGACTTGTTCCGCAAACCCTTCGCCGTCGGCGGCGAAGCCGACGGAGCAGCAGGATCCCTGGCGCGCTTTCTCCGCAGCAGCCGCGCCGCCGCAGCAGCCGCCCGCCGCCGGAAATGCGGGCAGGGTCGCCAGGGTAACGGGCGCTGCGGATGAGGAAACAGGGCGTGCGGCCGCTGCGGAAGGAGCGTTGACGGGATCAGCCGCACGCTTCTCCGCCTTGTCGCAGCAGGACGCTTCCAGACCGACCAGCGATTTGACCTCCCTTTCCATCTTCATCTTCGACAGCAGAGCCGCCGTCGCCATGGAGCCGAAGAACGTCACCGCCATATAAGCCGCCGTCACCTTGATGCCGAGGAGCGAAAGCAACAGCGCGATGATCACCGGGTTCAGGACCGGCGAGGAAAAGAGAAAGGCCATCACGGGGCCGAAGGGGACGCCGCCTTTCAGCAGACCGGCCGTGATCGGGACGGTGGAGCAGGAGCAGAAGGGCGTCAGGGCGCCCAGGCCCGCTCCCAGCAGATATTGCACCCAGGTCATCTTGCCCGCCAGGAACTCCCTGATGCGGGATGGGGGGAGATATTCCGCCAGGATGCCGATGAGAAAGGAAACGGCGACGAAGATCAGAACCAATTCGCCGGCGATCACCAGGAAAAACCGGCCGGCAGTGACGAAGTTGTTCATTTCCAGCATGAACCAGAACCTCCTTATGCGTCTGCAATTTCACAGTTTGTCTTCCGAAAGCCCCGCGGCCGGCCCCTCTCCGTCCCCGGGATCGACGCCTCCGATCGCCCGCGAGATGTAAGGGATCGAAGACCGCCACACATCCAGGGCCACACGGTAGGCCTCCTGCCCCGACGGCGTCAGCGTGTAGACCCTCCGCTTCTGGGCGCCCTTGAGCTGCTGATTCTCGCTGACCTCTGCATAGCCGTGCCGGGTCAGTTCCTTCAGGATGGGATAGATCGTTCCCAGCGTGGGAATGCAGCAGCCGCAGGTGAGGGATTTGAGCTCCTTCAATATCCCGTAGCCGTGGTTGCTGCCCCCTGCCAGGATCTTCAGGACAAGGATCTTGGTGAATCCGATATTGATCGCCGCCTTCCAGTAGCCTGCTTGCGTCAGATCCATGGACTGCCCTCCTCGGCGCCTTATTATATTGGCTTTCTTTATATAGGCCAATGACATATCGGGGCGCGGCTTGTCAAGTTTTTTCTGCAGAACCGCTCCATCGTGGTCCTGATCCGCCGTATCCGTCATATTCAATTGACATAAAGACTTGATCTTCTTATACTCTCCGCCGTCGGAAGCACGGCCGACGAAATCACGAGAGGGAGGAATCCATGTTGAGGCCAAGAACGATCGGCGCCATTTGCCTGTGCTTCGTGCTGATGACCGCGCTCGCCTTCGGCGCGACACCGGACAGACAGCGGAGTCCCTATGAAAGCGCCATTGCCACGGCGCGCGGCGAACTCTGGAAGGCCATCAACAGCGGCAAATGCGCGAGCGCCACTGCCGCCATCACGGTCGATGGCAAGGTCGTCTATGGGGAAGGCTTCGGCATGGCGAACCGGGAGAAGGGCATCCCCGTCGGCAGGACCACCCTTTTCAATATCGGTTCCATCAGCAAGGTGCATGTGGCGGCCGCCGTCATGCTGCTCGTCGACGACGGCAAGGTCTCTCTCGACAAGCCGGTCACGGACTATCTCCGGGAGTTCACGATGGCGGACGAGCGCTACAGGAAGATCACCGTGAGGATGCTGCTGAACCACGTCTCGGGCATACCGGGAACCGAAGCCCTGAACTCCTTCGGATTCGAGTATGACGACGACGTGAAGAGGGAAACCATCGAAACGCTCGCCCGCGCGCAGCTCAAGCACGAACCGGGGGCGATGACCGTGTACTGCAATGACGGGTTCACGCTCGCGGAAATGATCGTGGAACGGGTCAGCGGAACCAAGTACATCGACTTTCTCGACAGGAGGATCTTCAAGCGGCTGGGACTGAAGAACACCGGCATGGGCGTGGGGGAGATCAGGGGCAAACCCGCGGCGGCGTATTACGAACCCGGAACCGGGCGGATCCACCCGCTCGAAGTGCTCTCGGTCCTGGGCGCGGGCGGACTCTCGGCGACTGCCGAGGACCTCTGCCGCTTCGCCGATGCCTTTTCAGCGGAAAACAGGCTCCTGAAGAAGGCGTCTCTCGCCGAGATGAGAAAGGCGCAGCCTTCGGCGTTCCACGGCAAGCTGAGAAATCCCACCATGTCCTTCGGGCTGGGCTGGGACATGACGGGACTTCCGAAGTACGATGCGGCCGGCATTCAGGTGCTGGCCAAGACGGGCGGCACGGGAAACTACTCTTCCATGCTGGTGACGGCCCCCGACCAGAAGATATCCGTCGCCGTCATCGGTGCCGGCATGGAGAGCGGCGCGCCGAAGATTGCCCTGGACATTCTCGACGCGCTGCTGGTCGCAAGGAAGCTCATTCCCAGGGAAGAAAAGCCCGTCGTGATCCCGCCGGCGGCGCAGAAATTCCCGCCGGAGCATCTTTCCTTCGCCGGGTATTACGCCAACGAGGCGAAACTCGGCCAGGTCGTGTTCGAGGCGGACAAGAACTGCGCCACCCTGTACGGGTTCAAGGAAAGGGAGAAGGCGCCGGCCGCGTCGTTCGTCTACAGCGACGGCTACTATCGCGACGGCAAGGGCGTCCGCTGCTATTTCGCCCGGGTCGGAGAGGAAACCTATCTCGTCAACTCGTCCTTCGGCGGGATCGACACGATCATGATGCAGAAAGTCAAGCCGCTGGAAAAACCGCAAAGCCTCAGAATCGATATGGACGGCAAGATCTGGCTGCGGCGCAATTCCCCCGCCTTCGACGGCGTCATGGCGGTGGGCTCGCATTTCGTGAGATCCCTGCTGTACAAAGACCTGCCGGGATACGTGTCCTTCCAGGGCATCAAGCGGATCGATTCCCCCGCATTCGCGGGCATGCCCTTCGATGCGGTCCGCGATCAGACGGAACTGACCCTCTTTGAGAAGAACGGGGCCACCTGGGCATGGATTTCGGATCTGCTCTACAGCCCGGCAGAGAGCGCCGCCGCGCTGAAGGCGGGGGAGAATTCCGTCGCGATCGGTCTCGACGGGCACAGCGAGTGGCTGGTGGCGAATGAGGACGTGGTCCTGAGTTTCGCGAAACCTCAGCGGGGCAGGATCATCGTCTTCTCCGCCGACGATACCGTGACCTACGACAGCGCACTCGACACGGGCGATGTGTTCGCGGCCGGAGGCAGCTACATCGAAGCCGCGGGCCGCGCGAACGACGTCTTTACGGTCAAGGCCAGGCCTGCGGCGACGGAGGGGGGGAAGTGAGACATCCCGGCGGGTTCGGCTGCCGGCGATCGGAGCGGCAGCCCGGACCAACCGCCGCCGGGAAGGAAACGGAGGTGACATCGATGAAGAAGACGCCTGGCGTGCTTGCGTTCTGCATCCTTCTTTGTTTCGTCCTTCCCGCTCCGCCGGCGGCGCCGATGGAACCGGACCCCGGGGCTTGTGGCGGCGATCGCGGAGATCAAGGCCATCGACAACCACGCCCATCCGCTGCGGGCACTTCCGGAAGGACAGCGCGACACCGAGTGGGGCTCGCTGTCCTACCACGCCGTCGAAACCGCCGCCGATCCCGGGGCCAAGATGCCGCTCATCCCCTACCGGCTGCGGCCGCGAAGCCCTGAATACATGGCCGCCTGGCGGGACCTCTACGGCATCCCCGACGGCCCCCCTACGAAGGAGACGCTCCGGCAGGTGGTGCAGGCGAAGCGACGGATCATGGGCGAGCCGGGCGACAACTATCCCGCGTGGGTCCTGGACAGGATCGGCATCGAGACCATGCTTGCCAACCGGGTGACCATGGACGGAAGCCTGCCCGCGCCGCGCTTTCGCTGGGTCCCCTATGTCGATGCCCTGATGTTCCCGCTCTCCAATGCGGGAATGAAGAAGGCGCGGCCCGACCTTGTGCCGTCATACGGCGGTGTGGAGCGGCTGCTGAAGACGCATCTGCAGGACCTCGGGCTGGACCGCCTGCCTCCCCGGCTGGAGGGATATCTGGCCGGCGTCGTCACCCCGACGATGGAGCGTCAGAAGCGGGACGGCGCCGTCGCGGTCAAGTTCCTGACGGCCTATCTGCGGACGCTGGATGTCTCCGGCCCTTCACTGGAACAGGCAAGGCGCACGTACAACCGCTATGCAAAAGGTGGGACCCCGGCGCCGGGGGAATACAAGCAGCTTCAGGACTACCTGTTCCGCTACATCGCCCGGGAAGCCGGCCGGCTGGGCCTTGCCGTCCACATCCATACGGGGATCGGACTGGGCCTCCATTTCGACGTCGCCGGCTCCAATCCCTTGCTGCTCGAACCGGTCTTCAACGATCCGGCACTGCAAGAAACGAATTTCTTCATTACGCACGGCGGCTGGCCATTCGCGAAGCAGTCCGCGTCCATGCTCTTCAAAGCCAATGTCTATACCGACTTTTCCGGCATCGCCTTTCTCAATTATCCGCGGGAGGTCGGCGACGTGTTGCGGAGCTGGCTGGAGGTTTCGCCCGACAAGGTCCTCTTCGGAACCGACGGTTTCGAACTCGATCCGGACATGCCCTACCTGAACTGGGAGGAGTTCACATGCATCGGGAACCGCGGGGCCCGCACGGCATTGGCTCTCGCGCTCACGGAAATGATACGTGACGGCGAAATTTCGCATGAGGAAGCCGTGGGCGTCGCCCGGAAGGTGCTTCGCGAAAACGCCGTCAAGCTGTACAAACTGGAAACGCCGTGAGCGCGGAGAGCCCTTTCCCTTCAGGGGTGCATCTTCAGGCCTGACTGCGCTCCCATGGCCATCTGCTGCGCCGCCATCATCATCTGCCGGTTGCTCAGAATCACGGGATCGATGATTTCGCCGCACATCACGCATCTCCATCCCGTAAACCGATCCGTGGTGCCGTAAAACGTGTCGGCCGTCATGTTGTTCCTGCAGCGGGGGCATTTCACATAGGACGACTTTTCCATGAGCTTCCCTCCAAGAAGATTCGTTCCCTGCTGAGCATCCTGCAATGACGCTGCGTTCACGGGCTTCATAATGCCTCCTGAGAGTTCACGTTGGCAGCCGGATTACCCACTCCGCGCATTTTTCACGCGCTGAATGTGTAAAACGAATTCACAAAACTGCCCATCGGTGAAACCCTGAATTCCCTCTTCGAAATTCCTTAGCCTCGTGAGCGTCCCATGGAGAGAGGTCTGGATTGCGGAAGTGAAGCAGCGGCGGGGAAACGGCATGGAAAGACGGAAGCTGCAAACAGGATGGGGGCGGCCTGAACGGCGGCACGGTGAAGGATCTCCCCGGATCACCGGCGGGTGAACCCGGGACGTCACATGATCGGGCCGCCCGGGCCTTCTTTGCCCCGCGCAAGGGACAAGAAGATGCCGGCGCAGCAGATCACGGAGGCGATGAAAAGCGTATCCTGAAAACTGCTGACGAGCGACAGATCGCCGATCGCCGACGGACCGACGCCGCTTTCGGCAAGCTTCGCCGCGGACAAGGCGCGGTAACCGGCGAAGAGCGTCCCCGAAACAGCAACACCCAAGGATATGCCGACCTGCCGGATCGTGGCGATCATCGCCGCAGCGGTTCCCAGCTTGCTTCTGGGGGCTGCCCCGATGATGGCGCTGTTGTTGGGGGATTGAAACAGACCCGAGCCCAGACCGAACAAGAAGAGTCTGAGCACGACGTCCGCCCCGTCCGATCGGGCGTCGAGCCGGCTGATCGATAAGAGGGCGAGGCAGACGATGGCCATGCCGGCCGTGCACAGCAGCCTCGAACCGATGCGATCCGACAGCCAGCCGCTCAACGGCGCAACCACGAGGGTGGTGGCGGAAATAACGGAGAGGATCATGCCCGTATGCCAGGCGGTGCGGTGCAAGGCGTCGATGAGGTAGAAGGGGACCAGGAACGTGCAGGAGGAAACGGCGAAGAACATGAAGACGAGGCTGAGGTTGCCGCTGGTGAACACGCGATTACGGAACAGACGCAAGTCGACCGTCGGCTCTGCAGTCCGCTGTTCCCGGAGAACGAAAAGGACGAACAGCAGAACCGTGATTCCAGCCAAGGCAAGCGCGGGAGGCGAGAGATAGCCGAGCCGTCCGCCGAAGTTGAAGAGAAAGATCATGCAGGACAGGGTGGCGCTGAGCAGAACGGCACCCGGCCAGTCGAAGGGGAATCTCTTCTCGCCGCGTGGCTGCTTCTTCAGCAGCGTCGCCGCCATGGCCGTACCGACGATACCGATCGGAACCCGGGTGTAGAAGATCGCCCTCCAATCGAGCAGATCCAGCAGGAAGCCACCCAGCACCGGCCCGGTCAGCAACCCGACGGAGACCACCGCGGACAGCAACCCCAGTGCCTTGCCGCGTTCCGTGGTCGGGAAGGCGTCGGCCGCAATCGCCGTACCCAGGGAAATGATCATGGCCGCGCCGATCCCCTGAACCATCCGCGAGAGGATCAACTGCGTCATGCTCTGCGACAGGGCGCACAGGACCAGGCCGCCCGTGAACAGCGCGAAACCCGTCGTAAAGATCTTCTTCCTGCCCAGCCTGTCCCCCAGTTTGCCCACGGTCAGCATCAGGCTGACGCTGACAAGGAGGTAGGCAACGCTCACCCACAGGACTACCGAAGGCCCGACCGCGAAGGCCCTGGTGAGGCTTGGGAAAGAGATGTTGACGATGCTGGCGTCCAGCGTCGCAACGAAGGACCCGATGGATACGGTGAAGAGCGCCAGCCATCGGTATGGAATGCTGCTGATCCGGACCATGAAAGGCCTGCGAAACATTTTATCGGGAAAATCCCTTGACAGGCAAAGCTGCATCTCTTAGCCTCACATCACGCTGAAAAGCAAGTTCTTATTGGGTCCGGACAACCGAGAACGAAGGAGATTGTGATGCCGACAAGCGATGGCCGAAACGCGCTGCTCCGGCCGGACGTGACGGCCGAAAAGCTGAACGAAAGAGGGAAGGAATACCTGCCGGGATTCATGGGAATCGAGGTCGTTTCGCTGGAACCCGGGAGATTGAGGAGCCGCATGGTGGCGCGCCAGGAACTCATGGCGCCGAACGGTTTTCTGCATGCCGCCAGCGTCACGGGCCTCGCGGATACGGCTTGCGGATATGCCACCGTTGCCCACCTGCCGAAGGGGGCGGTCAACTTTACAACCATCGAATTGAAGCTCAACTTTCTGGGGACCGCGCAGAAAGAGGAGGCGATCGCCTGCGAGGCGGAGCTGAAACACGCGGGGCGGACCACCCAGGTGTGGGACGCGGTCGTGACCGCCGAGGCCTCCGGCCGGCCCATCGCCCTTTTTCGCTGCACGCAGATGATCCTGTGGCCGAAAGGCGCGGCCGCCTGATCGTTTTCGCTGCCGAAACCGCCTTCACGCCGTTCGAGGGGTTCCCTTCGCGGGCGGACGAATCGGAGGAGCATCCCATGGAATATGTGCGCAAGATCGATTTCGAGGCTTTCGACAGGAGCGGCGCGGACGAACGCATTACGCAGAAGCTGCTCGACCATGCATCGGGCGCCAGGACCTGCACGATCCATTGCATCAAGACGCCGCCCGGGGGCGGTTCACCGGCGGGCGCCCATGTCCACGACGTCGACCAGATTTTCTATATCCTGAGAGGCACCATGAGCGTGGAGATCGAAGACGAGCGGCACGAATGCCCCCCGGGTTCGCTGGTCATCTTCCCCGCCGGCGTGAAGCACCGCAACTGGAACGGCGGCAGCGTCCCCACCGTTCATCTCGCCTTCAATACCCCCCTGCCCGACCCCGGCGTCCCGTTCGCCAAGTCGGTCTGAAAGGTAATCCCATTGACAAGGAAGACCCGCCCCCGTATTCTTCTTCCATGGGGTGGAAGGATCCCATCAGGCCATCGGACCTAGTCTGCAGATTTTGGAGGATCAATCCATGGATCTGGTAAGACACACCAAGGAAGCGTACGCGGATTTCTTCCAGAGCGCCCATCAGGACGGGGTGCTGGACGCCAAGACGAAAAAGCTCATCCACCTCGCGCTTGTCCTGGCCATGCGCTGCGAACCTTGAGCGGAAAGCAACCTTGCAGGTGCAAGGAAAATGGGCATCACCGAAGAAGAACTGGCCGAAACGATCCAGTTGGCCGCCTCCGTGGGGGCCGGAACGATCCGGGCGATGGCCCGCAGGGCTTCCAAGAAGTCCGAGCCGGACATCAACGGTCTGGGCTCGCTGATTTAGAGCCTCTGGACGAACCGGAACAGAATCCACGGCTTGCGTAAATGAAGCAACAGGCTTCCGCCAGGCGTCGCCGCCGGCGGGAGCGGGAGGCATGATGAAAGTCCTGAAAATGAGATTCGGCACGGCCGGCGGTGAAAGGGTCGATGCCTTCGGGATCCGTTTCTACGGGGATATCGACAAGAAGCTGGAGACCCTCGGCAGCATCAGCGAAATGATGTCCGACGCCGATGCGTCGGCCGCCGTCCGTCACAGGAAGGTCACCCTCTGGTTCACGCTGCAGGCACTTCGCCCCTACAAGAAAGTCTCGGACCTGCTCGATGCGCTGACGGCCCTTCTGAAGGAAAGGGGGTATACGATCGTCGTCTCGTCCGTCGACGGCCTGGCCGATACGACCACGCCGGAATACAGGGACCGGCCGGAGGGCAAGTTCCCCCCTTCCGACAGGATGCACCTTTACAACGCCTCGAGCGGGTTCTCGGTGACCGCGGAAAAGACCGATCCCGGATTGAAATATTCCCCCGCGGAAGTCGAAGCGGTCCAGAAGGCGGCGCTGAGGTTCAGCCGCATCGTCTACGGCCGGACCCTCGAAAAGGCCTGAACTGTCCGGCGGGCCGGAACCGCCGCATCCGGCCGGCGCCGCTCTACGGGACATCCCGCGGCGCAGTTTACGGCCCGAAGTACTTCGGGCATTCGGGTCAGCCCGCGGGCCGGACATCGAGTCCCGCGACAAATCCGGAAATTGCCTCCGCGAGGTCTCCCGCCTTCTCGAAATGAATTGCGTGGTCCGTATCGAAACGCGCCATCCGGCTCTGCGGGTGCCTGTTCAGGACTCCCTTCAGATGACCTTCGATTTTTCCGCTGTCCACGATGCGGTCTCTTTCAGCCAGAATCAGGAGGACGGGGATGTCGATCTCGAGGACGTCCGCGGCGGACTTGTTCTTGGCAAATTCCATGATTCCCGCGGAATTCAGGCATATCTTCGTGGTTTTCAGATCGTCGCGCTGGATATAATCGAGCCATTCCTGAACGGGCGTAAAGTCCCTGGGAACCATGGGAAGGGGAAGGAAGGACTTCCGGGGGTCCAGTTCGATCTTGAATTCTCCCAGAAATGCGAACAGATACTCCGTGGCGATCGTCTGCATCACGCTGAAACGCTCGCTCCAGAAAAATCCCGGCGTCATCAGGATGAGGCTGGAGAGGACGTGCCGGTCCCTGATCTGGCGGGCCGCGGGTACGGCGAACTGGCATCCCTGGCACCAGCCCGCCAGGTGGACGTTGCTGAACGACTTCCTGAAAAAAGCGACCTGCCGGACCACGTCATCGAACAGGATGTCCGCAGACTTCAGATCGCCCCGATCCATCTTGTTGAGGCCGCATCCGCGTCTGTCCGTCGCGACAAACGAAATGCCCGACCGGGACCGGACCGCCTCCGCCAGCGGCGCCTGCCATCCGGCATGGCTCATCCCGCCGTGGAGCATGATGATCACGTCTTTGCCGGAGGGCGGTCCCCACAGCCGATAATGGGATGCGTAGCCGTCCGACAGCTCGATGGTTCCGATCTCGTGCCTTGAAGTCGCTGCTGCGGTCTTGTCCATGGAATCCCCCTTGCACTGGTTTCACGTCATTGTCCTTCTCGTGCGGAAGGCAAGTAGATGCAAAAAATCGAAAAAAAGCAAGATGAGGATCGGGACGGAACGGGGCATGCGGCCGGCACAGCCTCCTCTTGCGGCCTTCTTTTCCTTTCGCGGCGCCGGGGCCGGTCGGGACTTGAAAGAACCGGAATTTCGGTATAATCAGAAAAAAGACCGCTGAACCTCATTCCTATCGGCGTGCCGGCCGGCGGAACGAAGGCGAAGGATAAATTCGCCCCCCGGCAGGTCCACCAGGATCGCTGGTAGGGAAAGCGAATGCCCGGATCGGAGCGGCGGATAAACCGCGGCGAGGCGCCCGTCGATTGCAGCGGAGTAGTGATGCCCTACCAATCGCCTCCCGATGAATTGCCATTGCATTTGCCGCGGCAATCCCGCATCGTAGCAGGGAGAAAGACGGCGGCGCCGGAACCGGGCGCAGATTTCCGCGATTCGCCGTCCGCAGACGCAGAAACGAAGCGGACGGAAGATCGCTTCTTGTCAGAAAGGGAGGACAAAAGGATGAAACGGATCATCGGAAGCATTCTTTTCGTGGCATGCCTGTCCCTGATCGTCGGGATGATGCCGTTCCAGGCCGCTTGCGCCGCGACGGAGAAGGAAATCGATGCCAGTGTCGACGTGGCCATGGAACGCTTCACCAAGGAAGTCAAGGGCGCCAACGAATTTCTTCGGGCCGCCAAGGGCATTCTCATCCTGCCGAAGGTCGTGCAGGCCGGGTTCGTCGTCGGCGGCGAGTACGGCGAAGGGGCCCTGAGAATCGGCGGGAAGAGCGTCGACTACTACAACATGGTATCCGGCTCCTTCGGCTGGCAGATCGGCGCCCAGCAGAAGGACGTCATCCTGGTCTTCATGAACGATGAGGCCCTGCAGAAATTCCGCACCGGGGAAAACTGGCAGGCGGGCGTTGACGGGACGGTGACCCTGATCAAGGTCGGTGCCGAGGGTTCCATCGACACCACGACCATCAAGCAGCCGATCGTCGGCTTCGTCTTCGGTCAGAAGGGGCTGATGGCGGGCGTGTCGCTGGAAGGCTCGAAGTTCACCAAACTGAAAAGGGAGACGAAACCGTAACGGCCGGTATGACGGCAGCGGTTCTTCGAATTCAGTCCCTTCGCGGAACGGGCATTTCCGCACAAAAAAACCCCGTTTTTCACGTGAGAAACGGGGTTTCAATGCCAATCCCGGGGCCCCCGGACAGAATCGCCGATCGTCGCGGAACCCCGTCTTTTTCCTGTCACGGATGATGGTCTCGTAAAAAGTCGAATTGTGCGTTTTTTTGTCATGCTCGCGAAAACGGGCATCCGGTTATTTCAAGCCGTTATGGACTCCCGCTTCCGCGGGAGTGACAATACTTGTGACTTTTTACGAGACCGTCACGGACGGCGAATGAACGTAATGCCGAAGCCACGGGCTACCCTTTTCGTCTCGGAAATTTGAGATAGGGCCGGATCTTTTCGTTGATGTTCTTTCCGGTGCCGTCGTAGTTGAGCGAGACGATCGGAATGCCCGTGTACTCCTCGATGCGCGGCACCATGGCTTCCGTGACGAGACCGGCGCAGCAGAAGGCCGGATTCGTCTGCACGAAGAGCGAGATGTCGGGGTGATGCCGCACGAGCGCCGCGATCTTGATCAGGTTGTCCATCGACTCGCCCGCCTGCTGCACCTTGACATGGAAGGCGTTCAGGACCTCCTCGTAATCGAAATCCGCGTCCAGGGGGGATTCGGCGAGCAACTCGTTGAATTGCTTGTAGTAGCTCTTTTCCAGTTGGTTCACGAGCGCGATGATCGTCTTCGCCAGGAGGGCATCCATGAACTCACCCTCGAGGAACCACCGCCGGATATAAGGGTTGGCGATCATCTTCGCGAATTCACTGAAGGGCGTCGTGATCACCTCGCCGCCGTACTCTTCGATGCAGTGCAGCAGGTTTTGGTTGAAGACGTCGTTGTCGCGGGCATACATGTCGCCGAAAACGGCCACCTTCCGGCGCCGCCCCGGGACCGTTTCGATCCTGCGGAAGAGATGCACGACCTTCGCCACGTCGTCGTCCTTGTTCCTGCCGCCGAGAAGGGTGTTGTACAGGATGTTCAGGGACTGGGCGATGACCCGGTCCGTCATCCCCTTGTCCTTTTCGTACGGCCGTATCCGGCAGCCGATCTTGCGCAGCATGCCGCCGAACAGATAGGCGAAGTACGCCTCGATCGACGCCTGCAGGGAGATGTCGGCCATGCTGAACTTCCCGACATAGACGTCCACCCCGTCCATGCCGCTTCCCGCGGTTTCGAACAGGCCTTTGATGATCTGCGGATACATCCGGATGTTGCAGGCCACATGGCTGTCAAAGATCCAGACGGCGGTCTGGCCGGGATCCAGCAGTGTCTCCTCGATATAGTCCATGAAGCTCTGGGCGATGATGTTGACGGGCAGGCACTGGCCGGAATTCATGCGCAGCCCGCGGCGGACCGCCTTTTCCCGGAGCGGCGCCATGCGGGCGTCGATCCCCTCGCGGATCAGCACGGCCTCCACCAGCTTCGAGCTCAGGGGGTCGATGCAGGGGAGGAGCAGGGTCTTGCCTCCGATCCGTGTCGCATTTTCCGAGTTGAGGGGCAGGCTGCGCACCGGTTTCGTCCGAAGATTTCTCTCCGTGAAATGGTTGCGGAACGAACGCAACGCCGCCTCGATCCGCGTCTCGTAGCCGACGCTGGAATCATGCTCGTCGAGTTCCAGAATCAGGTAGGGTTTGCCGTACCGGTCCATGATCCGCTTGAAATATTCGATGGCGAACGAATCGGGACTGCATTTGAAGGAGGTCACGTACACCGGGTACAGTCCCTCGGCCCGTGCGGCGAAGTGCGCGGCCGTCAGGATCTTCGCCGCATAGTTCCAGTGGAGCCGCTTGAGGAGCGGATCGATCTCCGCAAGCCCCCCGTCCGCCTGCGGCAGCATGTCCTGGAAGAAGACCTTGACCTGGAGACCGCCGAAGAGATCCGGTATTCCCTTGTTCATCGCGTGCTGCAGGACCGTGTACGGCCGACCGAGAAGAACGACGCGGATGTCCTCCCGCTCGCCGCGTTCCCGTTCGTAGATCCGCTTGAGCTTCTCCCGGGCTTCGCTGTAAAAGGACTCCGCCGTTTCGTAGGCATGGAAGATTTCCCAATAGCTGGCGGGCAGGACGGACTTGAGCGACATGAAGAGTTCGATCTTGGACTGGAAATAGCTGCGGTCCATCATGGGCATGATGACGCGGTCCTTCCAGTACGGACGCTTCGTGCCCGCGGCAAGGGACGCCGCGTACTGGGTGTAATAGCAGTAATACCGGTACGGGGCGGCGGCCGGATCCCGCGACTCGATGTACGCGGGCAGGAAGACGAAATCGCACCGGTCGGCCAGATGCTCCACGTGGCCGAAAAAGGCGTTCACGGGGGCGCAGAATTCCGCTCCGGAGATTTTTCTTCCGGCCTTGACCGCGTCCTTGAAGCCCTCGCTCGTGACCGTCTCCACGCCCAGCGCATCGAAAAACTTTTTCCAGAAGGGCATCTCCTCCGCCAGATAGAGGGCGTTCGGGATGCCGATCTTCACCGGGCTCGAAACGGCATTCGCCCGCGCGCCCGTTTGAAAGACCTTCTCCCGCTCCTTCAAGAGGTCATACCGCCTTCTCGTCGGCCCCACGTACTTCTTCGTGTCGTAATCGCGGCCGCAGAGAAAGCCGAAGGCCACCGTCTCGCCCTGCACGGAGACCTTGTTGATCTTGCAGTGGTTCTGGCAGAGGCCGCAGACCTCGTGCTCGACGGGTATCGACTCCCGGTGCAGCGCCAGACCCCGGAAGGCCGAACCCTTCATCCGGTTGTCCGCCAGGATCAGGGCGCCGCCGAGGGCGCCCGTCAGATGGCAGAACCGGGACACGAAGATCGGTTTCCGGAGGCGGTGTTCGAACGCTGCGACCAGGGCCCGGTTCCGGGCCGTCGCGCCCTGGAAGCAGACATGATCGCCGATCGCGGCCTCCTGGGCGACCTTCGCCAGATAGTTTTCGCAGACCGAGTGGAGCACGCTGGCCAGGACCTCATTCACCGAGTATCCTTCCGTGAGATAGTTGTTGATGTCCCGCTCCATGAAGACGGTGCAGCGGTCGCTCGAAACCGGCGACTGGACTCCCATCGCGCGGTCCGCATACTCCGCCAGGGAAACGCCCAGTTTCAGCGCCTGCTCCTCGATGAAGCTTCCCGTGCCGGCGGCACAGACGTTGTTCATCACGGAGGCGGTCACCATGCCGTTCTTCATGGTGGTGAACTTCGCGTCCTGGCCGCCGATCTCGATGATCGTATCCGTTTCGGCGTTCAATTCGAATGCCGCCCGGGCGTGGGCGGTGATTTCGTCGACCATCAAATCGGCGTTGATGACCCGTCCGATGAACTTCCGGCCCGATCCGGTGGTGGCGACGCCGTGGAAGACGAGCGTGCAGCCTGCGCGGGCTGCGACGTCGTCAATGCACCCGAAAAGGGCCTGCACCGCCCGGATCGGCTGCCCCGAGGTCTGCGTATACAGGCTGACCAGGGGCTGCCGCCGCTCGTCGATGAGGATCGCCTTGGTGCTCGTCGAACCGACGTCGATCCCCAGGTAGGTTTCCCGGGTCCCCTGCAGCCGGGCGTGGATGTCGACTTCGATGCCGCCTTCCGTCTTCCTCGGCGCATAGAGGTATCGGTCGAGACTGGAAAAATCGGGGTACGCGGACCGCTCCAGCCGCAGCGGCGGATACCCGTAGACCTTCTCCTTCCGCGCTTCGACGAAGAGTTCGTCCCAGTCCCGGACGGGAAGCGGCTGCAGCGCCGTTTCTTCGATGTACAGGAGAGCGGCCCCGATGGCGCCGTAGAGATGGCTGAACTCCCCGACGACGGGCTTTTCCTTCAGGAGGCGCTGGAAGTGTTTCACCACGGCCTGATTCATGGAAACGCCGCCCGCGAGGATCAGCGGCGTCCGGACGTCCTGGCCGGGCATCAGCGTATCGATCACGTTCCTGGCGAGCCCCTCGCAGAGCCCATCGCTGATCTGGCCGACCGAGTAGCCTTCCTGCTGTGCGTGAATCAGATCCGTCTTGGCGAAGACGGCGCAGCGCGTCGCGATCTTCGGCGGATTCTCCTTGTTGCAGAAGGCGATCGTGCTCAGGGTCTCGATGCTTTTCAGATTGAGCCGCCTTGCCTGCTGGTCGAGAAAACTGCCCGTGCCGGCGGCACAGGCCGTGTTGGCGCGGGAGCGCTCGTATTCGCCCAGTTCATTGAAGGTGATGAGCCCGAAGTTTTCGCCGCCAACGAAGAGGATGCTCCCCATGTCACGGTGGTAGTGTTTCGCGGCGGCGATGATGGCGATCTGGATATCGTAGCGGGCGACGCCGCGGAGAAGCTCGGGTCCTGACAGCGTCATGGCGACGCCTCCGACCCGCCGGATGTCGATGTCCGACATCATGGACCGGAGGGTTTCCGCGACTGCGCCGGAGTGGAAGCGATAGGCGGAGGAGACCACCGCCCCCTTTTCATTGACCAGGGCCAGCGAAAGCGCGACGGAGCCGACGTCTATCCCGAGGACTTGCATGAACGGGGCGATCCTGGTTTCCGTTTTCGGAGGGGGGTCTGTTCAGCAATACCCCGTAAAATCCGATCTGGGCGATGGCCGCGGTAAATTTGCCGAACTCGACGGGGGTTGTTCTCCCGGAGGGCATCCAGCGTCAACTCCTCGTCCGCCGGGTTGTCTTCCACAAGAATGATGTCGGCCACGACTCGATCATCTCAAGCCTCCCTTCCGGGAAGGCTGAAATAGAAGACAGCCCCCTCGCCCACTTTCCCTTCCGCCCAGACGCGGCCGCCGTGGTTCTCGACGATGCGCTTCACGATGGACAGGCCCACGCCCGTTCCTTCGAATTCGTCGTCGCGATGCAGCCTCTGAAAGATTCCGAAGAGGCGGTCGTAATGCTTCATGTCGAACCCGATTCCGTTGTCGCGAACGTAATAGACGTTTTCGTTCCCGTCCGGCCTGCCCCCCACCTCGATCGACGCCCGGTCCGCATCCCGGGTGAACTTCACGGCATTGGACAGGAGATTCGCAAAGACCTGCCGGATATACTTGCCGTCGCCGTAACCCATGGGCAAAGGCAGAATTTTCAGATCCACGTCCGTTTTTGCCCCGACGGGGGAGAGGCTCTCCCAGGCGTCGACGATGAGCGGATGGAGGTCGATGGGGGACATCGACATGGCCTCTCGGCCGATCCGGGAAAAAGCCAGCACATCGTCGATCAGCTGGCCCATCTTCGCGGTATGGCTCCGGATGACGCCGAGCTTCCGTTTCGCTTCGCTGTCCAGCTTCCCGCCGAGGTCCCGGAGGAGCATCAGGGAAAAGCCGTCAATGGCGCGAAGAGGGGCGCGCAGATCGTGGGAGACGGAGTAACTGAAGCTCTCCAGCTCGCGATTCGCCTCCTCCAACTGCGCCGTCCGCAGCTTCACCATTTCCTCCAGTCCGTGACGGTACGCCTCCAGTTCTGCGTCCGTCCGCTTCTTTTCGGTGATGTCGAGCCCCATTTCCAGGATAAGCGCCGACCCGTCCGTATCGTAAAACGGAAAATCGAAGATGTAGTAATTGCGGCCATCGGGGCCCGCCCATTCCCATTCATGGCGTTTCATGCCGTCCAGGACCCTGTAGGTTTCGCAGATTTCGCAGGGTTCGTTCCGCCCGAAGAGGAACTCGAAGCAGCGGCGGCCCTTTGCCTCGCCGAAACGATCGCGGAAAAACCGGTTTTCAAAGGGGACATGGTGATCCGGCGTCAGCAGGACGACGTAGGCCGGCAGGGCGTCGAGGACTTCGATGAAACGCCGTTTCTCGCTCTTCAGCCCCGCCATGGTCTTCTGCAGTTCCGCAGTCCGGTCCTCGACGAGCCTCTCCAACTCCCTATGGGCGCTGCGAAGGGCCTCTTCGTTGAGAATGCGGTGCATGGCGATGGCAACTTGGTCCGCGACGACCTTCATCATGGCCAGATCATCGGCGCTGAAGCCCGTCCTGGTCTTGGTGCCGAACGACAGGGTCCCGATGACCCGCCCCTCCGCCAGGAGCGGATGGCAGGCATAGGCCTTGATTCCGAGGGACTCGACCAGTTCCGTGCGGATATCCGGCGTCTCCGGGATGTTCTCCGCCACGATGCGGCAGGCGTCCCGCGCGGCGCAGCCGCAGACGGCGACGCCGTAGTCCAGCCACTCGATCGCCCGCGCCGTCTCCTCCGGGATTCCGGCACAGGCGTTCAGATGGAGCTTCCCCATCCTGTCGTCGGCCAGATAGTTGAAGAAGGCCTGACAATCGAGGAAATCCATCACCTGCCGGCACAGCTCCTCCACCAGTTCCTGCGGCTTGCCGCTCGCCAGCAGACGGTTGCTGATGAGCGACAGGAGCTCCATACGCCGGTTGTTTCTCCGGACGACCGCCTCCGCCTCCTTCAGGGAGGACACGTCCACGCCCGCCGCGACGGCGCCGCGCACGCGTCCCGAAGCATCGAACAGGGGCACGGCGCCTTCGAGCAGCTGGACGCGGCGGCCGTCGTCGAACACCAATTCCAGTTCCGCGTTCGCGACCGGCTGGCCCGTGGCCGCGGCGACCTGGACGGGCATTTCCGCGGCCTTCAATTCCCTGCCGCCGTGCAGGACCCTGTAGGACACGGCCGCAGCGCCCGATCCGGCGCTCCAGGAAACGTTGCCGCCGCGCGGGGCTCGCATGATGGCGTCGGCCTGAGTGTTGCCGGTGATCTGACGGCACTCGGGATCATGGGCGATCCAGATGGCGACCGGCGCCAGATCCAGAACGGCCTGCAATTCGGCCGTCCGCTTCTGGACCTGATTCTCCACGTTCCTGTAGGATTGGCGGAGCGCCTCTTCCATCTTTCTGCGCTCCGTGATCTCCTCTGCAACGACGCTGATGCCGGTAACCTGTCCCGCTGCGTCTTTCAGCGGGAGCAGGCTCGCCACCCAGACGCGCCGGTCATGGGGCCGGGAGATCGTCGTACCCTGAAACTCGATATTCAGGGCGGGCTCGCCGGAACGAAAAACACGCTCCGCCACCTCTTCGGCCAGGGGGGCAAGATCCGGGATGAGTTCCCGCACGGTCCTGCCGATGTGGTCGGCCGCCGGGACGCCGTTGAACTCCGCCATCTTCTGATTGATTCGAACGCAGCGAAAGTCCCGATCCACGACGCACAACCCGACCGGGACGGATTCATAGATCGAATGAATCTCCTTCAATTGTTCGTGGGCCCTCTGTTCGCTCTCCCTGAGGGCCGCCTCCGCCGCGCGATGGGCGCGGACCTCCGCCGCCTCCGCCAGCGCCCTCCGGACCGCGGGCGCGAGCCTGTTGAGACGGCCCTTCATGACATAGTCTTTCGCGCCCCCGGTGAGGGTTTCGATGGCCCTCTCTTCACTGATGGCGCCGGTCACGAGGATCAGGGGGGTGTCCGGACACTGCCGCTTCGCCTCGGCGAGGGCCATGAATCCCGTGTACTGGGGAAGATCGTAGTCGGACAGGATGAGATCCGGGGAAAAGGCCCGCAGTTCGTGCCGGAAGTCCTTCTCCGTCGAGACCACCCTCGCGTCAAAGGAGATCCCCGCTTCCCGCAGTTCAAACTGCATCAGCTCGGCGTCCAGCGGATTGTCTTCCAGGATGAGAATACGCAGAATCTGGTCCATGGACCCCTGCCACGTTTCCGGCCGGCATGAGAAGAATCGCGGTCCGGTCTGAGAAATCGTAATCGGAGGCCGGCCTTTTTGTAAAGGAATTTTCATGGGGCTTCAGATATTTCGAGTCCCGATTTCAGGCAAACCCCGATGGCGGATCGCGTTTCCGGGTGGCATGCTCATACAGGAAAGCCGGTGATTGCCGGCCCGCAGTGACGGCGGGTCGATAGCGGGACCGCGCGGGAAAAACAGCGGGGGATTTTCCATGGCGGGAAGAACTCTCTGGAAGGGAACGATCCACTTCGGGGATGTCGATGTGCCGGTGAAGCTGCATACTGCGGTTCGGGAAGAGCGGATTTCCTTTCACCTTCTCCACAGGCGCGACCGCATCAGGCTGAAACAGCAGATGGTCTGCGCCTACGAAAAGACCGCCGTCCCTGCAGAGGAACAGGCCAGGGGCTTCGAACTGGAGGAAGGGAAATACCTGCTCGTCGACCCCGCGGAACTCGAACGGGCCGAACCCGCGGAAAGCCGCGCGATCGAAGTCCACGAGTTCGTCAAGGCGGAGGCGATCGACCCCGTCTTCCTGGACCGCCTCTACCATCTGGAACCGGACATCCAGTCCAAGGGCTACCGCGCCCTCGTCGCCGCGATGCAGGAGTTGGACATGGCCGGCATCTGCACCTGGACGATGAGGAAGCGCTCCTACCTCGGGGCCCTTCAGGCAAGGGCAGAGAAGCTCCGCCTGAGCACCCTGCGGCACGCCGATGAAGTCATCCCGGCCGGGTCTCTCGGTCTTCCGGATATCGCCCTGAGCGAAAAGGAATTGAAGATCGCCGGTGACCTGATCCGCCAGCTGACGGCGCCTTTTGCACCGCAGAAATTCGAAAACGAGCATCAGAAGAAGCTGCAGGACCTGATCGACAGGAAGGCCCGCGGCGAAAAAATCGCGATCCTGAGACCCCGGCGCCTGAGACCGACGGCGCCGGACAAGCTGCTGCAGGCGCTGGAAGCGAGCCTGAAGAAGGTTGCATAGATGCCGAAGCCGCTTTTGACCAAGGAAAGGGAAGCCGGCCCGCAGGCCATCTGGACCGGAACGGTCAGCTTCAGCCTGGTGGCGGTTCCCGTGCATCTGGTCCGGGCGGTCGAACCCGGCCGCGTCTCGTTCCGCATGCTCCACGGCAAAGACTACTCCCCCCTGTTGAGAAGAATGGTCTGCCCGAAGGAGGAGGAGATCGTTCCTCCCGATGAGACGATCCGCGGATACGAGATCGGGCCCGGCAAATACATCCTCGTCACGGACGAAGAGCTGGAATCGCTGACGCCCGAACGGAGCCGCACGATCGAAATCGTCGAATTCATCGACATGAAGGATGTGGACCCGGTCTACTATAACCATCCCTACTATCTTCTTCCCGCCAAGGGCGGTGAAAAGTCCTACTGCCTGCTGGCCGAAGTGCTGCGTCGGACGAACAAGGCGGGACTGGCAAAATTCGTTCTCGGTGAACGGGAGTACCTCGTCGCCGTCAAGAACACGCAAGGGGCGCTGTCCCTGATCACGCTCCATTACAGCGAAGATCTTCTGCCGGCCGGGGACATCGCGCCGCCGAGGGAGGCGATCGAGGACGAAGAGACGGGCCGCATGAAAAAAATCATCCGGGACACGGCCGGCCGGTTCAACCCGGACTCCTATGCGGACGAGCGCCGGAAGAAGATCCTGCAGCTCCTGAGAAAACTGGCGAAAGACAGAGGACCCGTGGAGGCGCCGGAGACCGAAGAGGAGGAACGGGAAGGCCCTGCCGACCTCGCCGCGGTGCTGGCGGAGAGTACGCGCCGGGCGAAAAGGGACCGATGAGCAGGAGATTCGCAGAGGTCGCCGGGAAGAGACTCTCTCTGTCGAACCTGGAAAAGGACCTCTATCCGTCCTACGGCTTCACGAAGGCCCACGTCCTGGAATACTACCGCCGGATGTCCCCCTTCATCCTGCCTCACCTGAAGGATCGCGCACTGACGCTGAAACGCTACCCCGAGGGCGTGGAGGGCGATTTCTTTTTCGAGAAGCGCTGTCCTCCCCACCGGCCGACCTGGGTGAAGACCGCCGAGGTCTCTTCCGGAGCGGAGCCCATGACGGTCTGCCTCGTCAACGACCTGAACACGCTGATCTGGGTGGAGAACCTCGCGTCCCTCGAATTGCATGTGCCGCTGGCCCGGGCCGCTTCCCCCGGAACGCCCGACTCGCTCGTCTTCGATCTCGATCCCGGCGATCAGGCGCGCCTGCTCGATTGCGCACGGGTGGCCCTGGTCCTCCGGGACCTCTTCGCCGGTCTGCGGCTCGTCAGCTGCGTGAAGACCTCGGGCCAGAAGGGACTGCACGTCCACGTCCCGCTGAACCGCGGAGAGGCGACCTTCGCGGACACGAAACGGTACGCGCGGACCGTGGCGGAGGTCCTGCAGCGCGGCTACCCGGACCTGGTGACCGCGAAAATGGCGAAGGCAGACCGGAGAGGAAAAGTCTTCATCAACTGGTCCCAGAACGACGCCGGGAAGACGATGGTCTGCGTCTATTCCCTGCGGGCCCGGCAGGAGCCGACCGTTTCCTTTCCGCTGGCCTGGAAGGAAGTGGAGGACGCGGTCCGCCGCGGCGGCGCGGATAGCCTGCGGGTCCTGCATGCCGAAGCGGTGCGGCGGGCCGAAAAGGACGGCGATCTCTTCCGGGACGTGCTCGTCAGGAAGCAGCGGCTTCCCCATCTGACATGACTCTGACAACCTACGCATCGAAACGCAGATTCGGCAGGACGCCGGAGCCGGAGCCGGGCCTTCGGGCCGGGGGCGGCGCTCCGGCGTTCGTTGTCCACAAGCACGCGGCCCGCGCCCTCCACTACGACCTGAGGCTCGAGATGGAAGGCGTGCTGAAGAGCTGGGCGGTCCCGAAGGGCCCCTCCCTGAATCCTTCCGTGAAGAGACTCGCCGTCGCGGTGGAGGACCACCCCCTCGATTACCGGGATTTCGAAGGCGTGATCCCGAAGGGAAATTACGGGGCCGGGAGCGTCATCATCTGGGACAGGGGCACTTATTCCCATCCCGCTGCGGGAGACGAAAGGGAACGGGCGGAGCGTCTCCGCGACGGGCTCAGAAAGGGGACGATCAAGTTCGTTCTCGACGGGGAAAAGCTCCGCGGCGAATTCGCGCTGGTCAAGACCGGCAGGGACGAAAAATCATGGCTGCTCCTGAAGAAGAAGGACCGCCATGCGACTGCGGAGGACATCCTGAAGCGCGACCGCTCCGTCCTGTCGGGAAGGACGGTCGAGGAAGTCGCGGCAGACCCGCAGAAGACCTCCCGGGAAGAGATCCGGGCCGGGCTCCGGGCAGCCCTGGCAGCGGATGACCTGAAGGACGCGCCGGTCAGGCCGATGCCGCACGGCGTCGCACCGATGCTTGCGACCCTGGTCAGAGAGCCCTTCGATCATCCCGACTGGATTTTCGAGGTGAAATGGGACGGGTACCGGGCTGTTGCGGAAATCCGTACCGGAGCCGTCCTCCTCTACTCCCACAACGGAATCTCCTTCAACCGGAGGTTTTCTCCCGTCGTGGACGCCCTGCGGACCTTCGCATTCGACGCGGTCCTGGACGGTGAAATCGTGGTCGTCGACGACCGGGGCCATCCCGTTTTCCAGATGCTGCAGGAGTACCGGAAAACCGGCGGCGGGCATCTGCTCTACTACGTCTTCGATCTCCTGCATCTCGAGGGCCGCGACCTCATGAATGTGCCCCTGCTCCGGAGAAAGGAACTCCTGAAAAAAATCCTGCCCGCGGCTTCCAAGATCCGGTTCAGCGATCACGTGCGCGGGGAAGGCGTCCTCTTTTTCTCCGCTGCCCGCGAAAAGGGATTGGAGGGCATCGTTGCCAAGCACGCCCGGAGTGCGTACCGGCCGGGCAGGAGGAGCCGGCAGTGGCTGAAGGTGAAGACGAAGCTCGCGCAGAAGGCGGTGGTCGCGGGATTCACGGAGCCCCGCGGCAGCCGAAGACACTTCGGGGCACTGATCCTGGGCGCGTTCCGGCAGGGCGAACTGATCTATATCGGTCACACGGGAAGCGGATTCGACACGAGGACGCTGCGGGAGATCCGCGGGAAGATGAATCCCCTGATCCGGAAGAGGTGCCCCTTCAAGGCGGTGCCGGAAACGAATGCGGAGGCCACATGGGTGAAACCGGTGCTGGTCTGCGAGGTCAGTCACCGCGGCTGGACCGCCGACGGTCTGATGCGGCAGCCGTCCTTCCTGAGGCTCCGTGACGACAAGACCGCCCGCGATGCCGTGCTGGAAAAGCCTGCGCCGGTCGCCGCACCCCGGTCGGCCCCCTGACTGACCGCCGCGCGGGTCAGGGTTCCTTTCGAGGACGGCCTTCCTCCCTGGAGAAGGTGAACTCGCGGCTGCCGAAGGAGGTCGCGATCGTCGCCTTCCCCTCGAAGGCATAGGGCGGCTTGTCGCCGCCGGCGAGGACCGCCGCGAGGATCGCGCCCAGATCCTTGAAACCGGCGGTGACGGGCGCCTGCAGCCGCGTCGTCGCCGCTGCAGGGACGAGGAGCTCCTTTTCGAGACGGCCGGAGCCGATCGTCTCCCCCTTCAGGAAGACGGTGTATTCGAAAGAGGCAAGCGTGATGTCAAAGCGGTTCGGATTCTTCACCTCGATGTCGAGCAGGAGGTCCACCTGCGTGAGGGATCGCGGGCTGGCCGTCACCCTGTGCAGGGTGACGAGTGGCTTCTCCAGGACCATGCCCAGGCAGGCGGCGAAAAAAAAGGCAAGGACCGGCAGAAACCATTTGCCGCCGCCTGTTGCCGCTTTTTTCAAGGTTCCCTTGTCCATGGGGACTGCCTCCGCGGACTGCCGTCGGTTCATCGTTCCGGAGGAATGCCGCTCAGGAGCGGCATTTTTTCAGAAGCCAGGCCATGTTCTCACCGAGTGTCTTCATCGTGCCCAGGCCTTCCTCGTCCTTCAGCACGTCACCAGGATTTCTCCCCAGGGCCATGCTCCAGTAACTCGCTCCCGGCATGGCCATCTGCATATAGTGGAGAAAGAGGTTCATCGAATTGAACGCCGGGATGGCCCCGGCGCGCCGGACGGCGACAACGGATGCACCCACCTTCCGCCTGAACATGTAATCGTTGGCGCGCGCGACCAAGCCGCACCGTTCGATGAAGGCCCTCATCCCGGAAGTCACGTCGGAAAAGTACGTCGGAGATCCCAAGAGGAGCCCGTCGGCCGCTTCGATCTTGACCAGCAGGTCGTTGAGGATGTCGTTGGTCACGACGCAGCGGCGGTTCATATTCTTGAAACAGGAATAGCAGGCGCGGCAGCCTGTCAGAGGATGCTCCGCCAACTGGATCAATTCCGAATCGATGCCTTCCTTCCTCAATTCATCCAGGACGGCGTTCAGAAGAATCGCCGTGTTGCCGTCCTTGCGGGCGCTGCCGTTGATGGCGACTACTTTCATCTGTCCCCTCCTTTTGATCAGAAAATCGTCACGAAGGAGCCGGCGCCGTTCCGATGCTGGACATCCTGCAGGAAACGGTCCCGCGGCCCCGGGAGATGCCGCAGAGATACAACAAAAGTCCGCTCCTGTACAGCCGGTTGTTTGAAAAAAGGCACCTTCCTTCCACGCGGCCCGTGGATGCACGGCCGCGTCCCCCCTGCTTTTCCGGGCTCGCCATCGGTGAGCGGAATCATGTATAATGCGATGGGAAAAAGAATTCTTGGCGACGGAAGCCGCAGGCGGTGTTCTCATGACTCTCCGGAACGGAAGAAACACTTCGGGTGCGATCGCGCTGGTCGCCGGGCTCCTGCTGTGCCTTCTCTGGGGGAATGCGATGGGTGCCGAGAATAGCATCGAGATCGGTCTGGTCGAGGATGTCATCCTCGTCCCGTGGGGCGTGAAGGTCCCGGCGCGGGTCGATACGGGGGCGGCGATGACCTCCCTCGACGCCCGGGGCCTGAAGGTCCAGGGCAACACCGTGGAGTTCAGCCTTCCGAAGAAGTACGGCGGCCAGAAGCTCAGCCTGCCCATCGTGAAGTGGATGAGATTCCGTTCCGCCGAGGCCCGGGACCGCAGACCGGTGGTGGAAATGGATCTGTGCATCGGAAGCAGGCTGATCCGCACGCAGATCAATCTCAACAACCGCTCAGGGGTCGAATATCCTCTCCTCCTGGGACGCAATGTGCTGCAGCACGATTTCGTCGTCAACTGCACGAGGGAGAAGTGCGCCCCTCCCTCCTGCCCGGGGGTCACCCGATGAAAAAGAGCCCCGCCCTTGCCGTGGCCCTGTTCCTTTTCGTCCTCTCGGCTGCGCTGGTGGGCTACAGGATCTTCTTCCTCGGCTATCCCGTGTTCCCCACCGTCACCGAAACGTCATGGCGGCTCTCGGCCCAGGCCGAGGTGGAGCCGGGCCAGGCGGACGAAATTCAGATCCTTCTCGCCCTGCCGGTCGAGAATGCGGGACGGGTGATTTCAGAGGAAAGGATCTTCTCCTCTTCCCTCACCGCCGGCCTCTCCCGGGAAGGCCCCAACCGTTTCTGCCAATGGAGGGGGGATTCCGAATCGAAGAATGTCGACATCTCCTACGAGGCGACGATCCTTCTCCGACCGGGAAAGACGCCGGAGAAAGGCATCCCGCCCGTCCCCGAGGACTCGGGCTGGATCGACAGGGAGGACCTGCAGCTGGCGGAGCGCCTGGCGCGCCCCTGGCGCGCCCTGAAGCCCGCCGACCGGATCGGGGCCGCCGCGGCCGCCGCCCGCGGGGAATGGAAGCCGGAGCCCGGCGTGGAGGATCTCGCCGCATGGATCGCCCTGCAGAGGAAGCGCGGCAGCACCAGACCGCTTCTGCTCCTTCTCCGCGCCTCCCAGGTGCCGGCGCGGTCGGTTGAAGGGCTCCGGTTCGCCGACGAAGTGCGGAGCAGACCGATGCGCTGGATCGAGGCGTGGAACGGGAAAGACTGGGAGATCCTCTGGCCGAACACGGGCGAGATCGAGCCCGATCCGGCCTCGCTGCTCCCCCTGGCCTTTGGAAGCGTCCGCGCCCTTGCCGTTTCGCCGGGAAGGGTGGTCGATGCCCGCTGGTCGGTGTCGCAGCAGGTCGTCGGCGCATGGAGCCTTCTTCTGGGGCGGCTCCGCAACTCCGGCAGCTTTCTCGACCGCTGGTCCCTCTTCAGCCTCCCCGCCGAATTCCAGCCGACGTTCCGCATCCTTCTGCTCGTCCCCATGGGAACCCTGATCATCAGTGTCCTGCGAAACATCATCGGATTCCCCACCTTCGGCATCTTCATGCCCGTGCTCATGGCCCTCGCCTTCCGGAACACGGGCCTGTTCTACGGCCTGGGAATCTTCGCGGGCGTCGTCTTCATCGGGTATGCAGTCCGCAACTGGGTCGACAGGCTCCGTCTCCTGCTGGTTCCCCGGATGGCGGTGATGCTGACGCTCGTCATCGCCTGCTTCACGGTCCTGGCCCTGGTCGGTCAGCAATTCGACCTGCGCCAATTCATGGCCGTGGGGCTCCTTCCCTTCGTCATCCTCACCATGGTCATCGAGCGCTTCTACATCCTGGTGGAGGAGTCGGGCGTCCGGCAGGGCCTCGAAACGGCCGTGGGCAGCGCCGCCGTGTCCGTGATCGCCTACGCGATCATCAGCTGGGAAGCCCTTCAGATGACATTTTTCCTGTACCCCGAACTGCTGGCGGCCGTCGCCGCGTTCCAGGTCCTCCTGGGCCGTTACACAGGATACCGGCTGTCGGAGCTTTTCCGCTTCCGCTCCCTGGGAGGAGCCGCATGATCCTTCAAGCCCTCCGCCGCCTCCGCCTCGGGGGGGTCCTCGGCATCAACAGCCGCAACGCCGATTACATCATGCGGTGGAACCCCCGCTCGCGCTTCCCGTTGGTCGACAACAAGGTCCTGACAAAGAAAATGGCGGAAGAGCACGGCATCCCGACACCCGCCCTCTACCTGCTGATCGAGAAGCACGGCGATCTCCCCGCACTGCCGAGACTGCTGGAGGGAAAAGCCGAATTCGCCGTCAAGCCGGCCCGCGGTTCGGGCGGCAGCGGGATTGTCCTTGTGCGGGAGCAATCGGAGAGGGGGTACGTGACCCAGAGCGGCGAACTCATCCCCTTCGGCGATTTCGCCCATCACGTCTCCGATATCCTCTCGGGAATCTTTTCGCTCTCGGGGCTGGAGGACATCGCCATCGTGGAGGCCCTGATCCACCCCGACACGGTCTTCGGGGACGTGAGTTATCAGGGCGTGCCCGATGTGCGGATCGTCGTTTACCGGGGGGTCCCCGCCATGTCCATGGTGCGCCTCCCGACGAAGGCCTCCGACGGCAAGGCCAATCTCCACCGGGGCGCAATCGGAGCCGGCATCGAAATCGCGAAGGGTACCACCGTGACGGCCGTGCACCGGTCGAAAATCGTTGCCCGCCACCCCGACACGGGCAACCCCGTGAGCGGCATCCAGGTCCCCTACTGGGACGAGATGCTGCGGATCGCCGCCGGCACGTTCGAGATGACGGGCCTGGGATACATCGGCGTCGACATCGCCCTCGACCGCGACCGGGGCCCGCTGCTGCTGGAATTGAACGCCCGCCCCGGCCTCGCCATCCAGCTGGCCAACGGGCACGGCCTCCGGGAACGCCTCGAACAGATCGACCGCCTGCCCGCAGGCATTCTCGCGAATCCGGAGGAGCGGGTGGTGTGGGCGAAGCGCACCTTCCATTAGGCTGTTGAAAAAGGCCTGTCTGCGGCGTTTCCCTCATCCTTCCCTTCGGCAAGCTCAGGGCAGGCTATGTGAATGTCACGGTGAGCCTGTCGAACCGTCGGGCGCCTTGCATCCAGACCTTTTTGAACAGCCTCCCGAAAGCCACCACAAGGCCGTTGCATCCGACAGCGAGCGCCGTCCTGCGGCTGTGCCGCGGGACGGGCGAGCGACAGCCCGCTGTCTTCCCTGAGGATCGCCGCCGGGCCGCCACGGACGGGTCCGGAGGGGACGCCGGGTTCCGGACGGGGCTACCGCAGGGCCTCGCGGACCTGCCGGGACAGGTTCACGATGTGGAAAGGTTTCTGCAGGAACCCTCGGCAGCCCCGTGCCAGGATGCTCGCCGCCTCCCCTTCCGCGCTGTAGCCGCTCGAGAGGAGCGCCTTGAGGCCGGAGTTGATCTCCTTCAGGCGGTCAAAGACCTCTCCCCCGGACATGCCGGGCATGATCATATCCAGGATGACGAGATCGATTTCGTCCTTCTTCGCCCGATAGAGATCGACGCCTTCTTTCCCGCTGGACACGTCGTACACCCTGTATCCAAGGTGCTCCAGCATGGCCTTGTTCACTTCCAGGATGCTCTCTTCGTCGTCGATCAGGAGGATCGTCTCCGTGCCTCTCTGCATCTCGGGCGGATCGCCGATCTTCCTCTCCGCGGCGGTCTTGTCCGTCGCGGGAAGATGAAGGGTGAAGACCGCACCGTGGCCCGGTTCGCTGGAGATCTGGACCATCCCGCCGTGGCCGCGGACGATGCCGTACACCATGGACAGACCGAGTCCCGTGCCCGTTCCCTTCTCCTTTGTCGTGAAGAAAGGATCGAAGGCCCGTGACCTGGTCTCCTCGTCCATGCCGATGCCGGTGTCGGCGACGGTGATCTTCACGTAGCGGCCGCTCCTGAAGGTGCCCGCCAGCGCCGTCTCCTCGCCGAGAAGGGTGTTCTCCGTTTCCACGAAGATGTCTCCGCCCCGCGGCATCGCCTGCCAGGCGTTGACGAAGAGGTTCATGAAGACCTGCTCCATCTGCCCGCGGTCCGCCTCCACGAGCCAGAGCCCCTCCTGGTGCTTGTGGTGAATGGAAATCTCCTTCTTCGTCCTCCCGAACATGGACGAGATCTTCGCGACAATCTCGTTCATGTCCGTGGGCTTCACCTCGTAGCGTCCGCCGCGGGCGATGCCCAGCAGCTGCCGGGTCAGGGCCGAGGCCGTCTTGACGTGCTCTTCGACCTGGCGCAGCCGCTCCCCGTGCGGATGATGGGGTTCGAGATCGAGCATCATGAGCGAGACGTTCCCCTGGATGCCCATCAGGATATTGTTGAAGTCGTGGGCGATCCCGCCGGACAGCGTGCCAAGGGCCTCCAGCTTTTGCGCCTGCAGCAGCTGGCTTTCCAGACGTTTGCGCTCGGTCAGGTCGATGACGAGCCCGCGCATCCCGACGGTCTTCCCGTCCCGGACGATCGCCGTCGAGCTGATGAGCACGGGGAATTCCTCGCCGTTCTTCCGGACCGCGCGGTACTCGTTGCTTCGCGTCGCCGCCTTCCGCAGCACGCGCTCGATGTTCCTGGCGGCCCGCGCCCGATCCCGGGGGGAGATCGTATCGAGGGCCGAGAGCCCCTGATCGAGTTCTTCGCGGGTGTATCCGAACAGATCGAGCCCGAACGGATTCGCATAGGTGAAGCGGCCCGTAAGATCCGTCTCGAAGACAACCTCGGGGAGCAGCGCGGCCAGATCCCGGAACTTCTTTTCGCTCTCGATCAGCGCCTCCTCCATGCGTTTCCTCTCGGTAATGTCCCGGGTGATGCTGAGGACGTGGGGGACGCCGTTGAGATCGATGACCGAGGCGGAAATCAGTCCGTACAGGATATCCCCGTTCTTGATGCGGAACGCGGCCTCGAGATTGCGCACCTCGCCGTATCTCCGCAGCCGGTCGCCCATCGCCGCGAATTGCCCGGGCGAAGCCCAGAGATTCAGATCCCCCGATGTCTTCCCCACGGCCGCCTCTTCCCTGTAGCCGCTGATCCGGGTGAAGCCCTCGTTGACCGTCACGTACCGGCCGTCGTCGAGACGGTTGATGCAGACCGCGTCGGGCGTCGTGTGAAAGATCTTCCGGAGCTTCTCCTCGTTTTCCCGCAGGACGCCGTTCGCGAGGACCCGGGCGGTGACGTCCGCGATGAACCCCTCCAGGGCGAGGAGTTCGCCGGAATCTGCATGGACTCCGCGCCCCCGTTCCGCCACCCACTTCACCTCGCCGGCCGCCGTGACGATCCGGTAGGTCACGTCGAAGGCGGATCGCCTTTCGACCGATTCCTGCACCTGCCTCCAGACCTCGGCGCGGTCCTCGGGATGGATGATGTCGTTGTAGGCGATGCGGCGGTTCCCGATCAGGTCCGCCGGGACGTAACCCGTCAGGGGGGTGCAGCCGCCGCTGACCAGTTCCATCGTCCAGTTGCGGTCGTTCCGGCAGCGGTACACCATGCCGGGGAGATTGCCCAACAGCGTGCTCAACACCCGCTCGCTCTCACGCAGCGCCGTCTCCGCCCGTTTGCGATCGGTGATCTCGTGCAGGATGCTGTACATCATGCGCCTGCCCTGAACGGTGATGGGAATCGCCCGGGCTTCCACATCGACGATTCCGCCGTCGAGGCGGATGTACTGCTGTTCCATGGGGGGAATCGTCTGCCCGTGCACCATCACGGTTTCGACGCGCTTTCGCACTTCATCGAGATAGGAGGCGTGGACGAATTCCAAGAGAGGCCGGTCGACCAGTTCGCTGTCATCCCTGGCGCCCAGCATGCGGCAGGCCGCCGGATTGGCATAGGTGATCGTGTTCCCGTCATGGAGAAACAGGGCCGCCGGGGCCGCCGAGACGAGCAGACGGTACCGCTCCTCGCTCTCCGCCAGGGCCTTTTCGCTCCGCTTGGCGGACGTGATGTCCAGCACGATCCCTTCGTAACATTCGATATCGCCCTTTTCGTCGTAAACGGCGCGCGTGCTGTTGGAGACCCAGATCTCCGCGCCGTCCTTCCGGCGGGCCTTGAATTCGAAATGTTCGACGAATCCCCTCTCCCGGAGCATCCGCACATAGCGCAGCCGGTCTTTTGCATTCACGTAATACTGTCTGGGAATATCCGATACGGCGGAGATCAGTTCCTCCGGGGATGAATAGCCCAGCATTCGGGCGAATGCCGGATTGACGCTGAGGAAACGGCCCTCCGGCGTGCTCCGGAAGAAACCCTCCACGGCGCTTTCGTAAAAACGGCGGTATTCCCCGCCGGCCGTCCGGGCGTCGCCGGAATCCGGACGATCCTCCGGGTCCGTCCCCTTCCGGCCGGAAGACTCCGCTCCCGCAACCCGCTCGCTTTTCGTCCTGCCCGATGCAGTCATGGCTCCCTTCCTCTTTTTTGATTTCCGCCGCCGGCCGGCACCGGCAGCTCTTCCCTCGCGCCCCACGTCTTCCGTACGCCGGCCGTCATGACCGCGGAACCGGTTTGTTCGCATTCGCCGGTTCCGCGCGCAAATCCCGCCACTCCCCTCATTGATGGGCGCCCGACCCTGTGCTATAGGCAACCGGGTCATGCCTTCTACCACAGGGACGTCCGAAAAACATCTGCGAGACGCAAGCCGCCGGGCGTGCACTCTCCGGTCCCGCGATCCGCTCGGCTTCTTGATGAGACGACGGGAATGAGCGACCGGACGGAGCCGGGGTCGATCACGTCCCCGCAGGACACAGACCGCGAGGAGCACCCATGCCCGAGTCTGCCGCAATCGAAAAGCGCGTTGTCCGAAAGATCACCCTGCACCTGATCCCGCTGATGTTCGCCCTGTACATCCTCGCCTATCTGGACCGCATCAATGTCGGTTTCGCAGCCCTTCAGATGAACACCGACCTGAACCTGAGCGGAACGGTATTCGGCATCGGCAGCGGCATTTTCTTCATCGGTTATTTCCTCTTCGAGATTCCGAGCAACCTCATCCTCCACCGGGTTGGCGCCCGGTTCTGGATCGCGCGCATCATGATCACCTGGGGGATCGTTTCCTCGGCGATGATATTCGTTCAGGGGCCGAAGAGCTTCTATTGGCTTCGGTTCCTCCTCGGACTCGCCGAGGCGGGATTTTTCCCCGGCATGATCCTCTACCTGACCTATTGGTTCCCGGCCCGATACCTGGCCCGCAACGTTGCCCTCTTCATGACGGCAACGGCCGTCGCCGGCATCATCGGCGGTCCCCTGTCGGGCGCCCTGCTGACCCTTCACGGCTTCCTGGGGCTCGCCGGCTGGCAGTGGCTCTTCCTGCTGGAAGGCATCCCCTCCGTCGTCATGGGAATCGTCGTCTGGTTCTTGCTGACGGATCGGCCCGATCATGCAACATGGCTGACTGCCGGGGAAAAACAATGGCTTGCCGGGCAATTGGAGCGGGAAACCGCCGCCCGGCCCGCAGGTGAGGGAAGAAACCTCCGGCAGGTCCTCGGAAGCACCCGGGTATGGGGTTTCTGCGCCGTCTACTTCGCGCTCGTCGTGGGTCTGTACGCGATCAGCCTCTGGATGCCGCTGATTCTCAGAAGCCTGTCGACAATGAGCGATCTGGCGATCGGTCTCGTTTCCACCCTTCCCTACTTCGCGGCCTGCATCGCCATGGTGCTGATCGGCGGGCATTCCGACCGGAGCGGCGAGAGAAGGGTCCATGCAGCATGGGCGCTGCTGACCGCGGCCGGAGGGATCGCCCTGTCCGCTTTCACCGATCGCGTTCCCGCGGAAATCGCCTGTTTCATGATCGCCGCCGTCGGGATCTGGGGCGCGCTGGGCCCCTTCTGGGCCTTTTCCTCGTCATTCCTGACCGGGGCGGGAGCGGCCGGAGGCATCGCCCTCATCAATTCCATCGGCAACCTGGGCGGTTTCACCGGGCCCGCACTGATCGGGATACTGAAGGACCATACGGGCAATTACGAAGCCGGCAGGCTCCTGGTCGCGGTTCTGCTCGCGGCCGGCGGGGCATGGACCGCATCGATTCGCAACCGCTAGGCAGGGCCGGGCGCCTGTCCGGCCGGCAACGGCGACATCCCGGCGCGGCCTTCTCAAAGTTCGATCAGGTCTTCTTCCTGCCACTCCTCGAGTTTCCGCCATGCCTCGGTCAAGAAAAGATGCACACGCCGGAAGGGCCAGCCTGCGGCGAAAACGACGCCCAGCAGGACCCTCTCCAGCAGCGTGTAGCGCGGATAAACGACCATCCGGTCCGGCCTGCCGTTCCACAAGATTCCCTGCGCGTCCATGCGCCCCCCTTTCGGTCCAGTTTCCTTAGATATCGGCCGGTTGGCACGGGACTTTAATCCCCTCTCGCGGCAGCGAAAAAAATGTATTTGACAGGGGGGTGGGGACATGCTAGGAGACGTCGGCAATAGATTGCCGTTTGCCTATGACGACGATATTCAACCAGGAAGACATCGAGCGAAAGATCCTTCTCATCCTCCGGATCCTGCAGGAAACGGGGGAACCGATGGGCGCGCGCCTCATCGCGAGGCGCATGAAGGATTACGGCGTCGCCCTGAGCGAACGCACCGTCCGCTACCATCTGAAGATCATGGATGGACGCGGCCTGACCAAGCTCGTCGGCCGCCTGGACGGCCGGATCATCACGGAACACGGCGTCGAGGAAATCGCCGACGGACGCGTCCGCGACAAGATCGGCATGTCCGTGTCCCGGATCGAGGTCCTCGCCTTCCGGACGACGCTGGACCCCCATAAGAAAGCGGGGCTCTTGCCGATGAACGTCACGTTCCTGCCCAAAGGCCGCCTTCGTGAGACCCTGGAAGCGATGAAGCCCGCATTCAAGGCGGGCATCTGCACGAGCGAACTGGTGTGTACGGCCGATGAGGGAACCCGCATCGGCGATCTCGTCGTCCCGGAGGGGTTTGTCGGGTTCGCGACCGTCTGCAGCGTCGTCGTCAACGGCGTGCTGCTGAAGCACGGCGTTCCCATGGACTCCAAGTTCGGTGGCATTCTCCAGCTCAAAGACGGCAAGCCCCTGCGCTTCGTCGAAGTCATCTACTATTCGGGTTCCTCGCTGGATCCCTCGGAGGTCTTCATCATGGCGAAGATGTCCTCCGTGCGGACCGCCGCGGAGCGGGGCGAGGGAAAGGTCCTGGCCAATTTCCGGGAGATCCCCACCGTGAGCCGCGAGCTGGTGGATCGGATCATCTCGAACCTGCGCCTGATCGGCATCGGCGGCGTCCTGTCCCTGGGCGAACTGAGCGAACCGGTTTGCCAGGTGCCGGTGGACGTGAACAAGCTGGGAATGATCCTCTACGGAGGGCTGAATCCCGTCTGCTGCGCCCATGAAGCGGGCATCGAAACGGTCAACCGCGCGATGTCGACGATCCTGGATTACGACGCGCTTCGCCCCTTTGAAGAAGTCTGTCGCGAGGCGGGCAGGAAGAAATAAGGCAAAGCAAGTTCCCGCAGTCTCCGACCCCGATGATTTGCGGAACTATTTTATTCTCCCGAAGGAGGAAGGAAAGTATGGCAGAAGATCTCAATCCCTTTGCAGTAGCGCGGAAACAGCTGGATGATTGTGCGAAGATCCTGAACCTGGAACCCGGCGTCCAGGCCATCCTGAGGGTCCCGTCGCGCGAAGTGCACATCTCGATCCCCGTGCGGATGGACGACGGGTCGCTCAAAGTCTTTCAGGGGTTCCGCGTTCAATACAACGACGCGAAGGGCCCGACGAAGGGCGGCATCCGGTTCCATCCGGACGAAACCATCGACACCGTGCGGGCGCTGGCTGCATGGATGACCTGGAAATGCTCGCTCATGGACCTGCCGCTGGGCGGTGCCAAAGGCGGCGTGATCTGCAACCCGAAAGAGATGTCCCCGGGAGAATTGGAGCGCCTGAGCCGGGCTTACGTCGACAAGATCTGGCAGATCCTCGGCCCCGAACAGGACGTGCCGGCCCCCGACGTCTATACCAACCCCCAGATCATGGCCTGGATGGTCGATGAGTATTCCAAACTCTGCGGCAAGAATCAGTTCGGGATGATCACGGGGAAGCCCCTTTCCCTCGGCGGATCCGAAGGGCGGGGCGACGCCACGGCCATGGGCGGCGCGTACGCGACGCGCGAGGCGGCCAAGGAGCGCGGCATCGACCTCGGCAAAGCGACCGTTGCGATCCAGGGCTACGGCAACGCCGGATACTATGCGGCCGTCCTTGCCAAGGGAAAGTTCGGCGCCAAGGTCGTCGCCGTCAGCGACTCCAAGGGCGGCATCCACAAGGCCGAAGGCCTCGATCCGGAAGCCGTCGGCAAGCACAAGGCCAAGACGGGCTCCGTCATCAATTTCCCCGGTTCGAAGCCGATTTCCAATGAGGCGCTCCTGGAACTGGATGTGGACGTCCTGATTCCCTCTGCAATGGAAGGCATGATCACGGCAAGCAACGCCGCAAAGATCCGCGCCAAGATCGTGGCGGAACTGGCCAACGGCCCGACGACGCCCGAGGCGGACGAGATTCTCCACCGGAACGGCGTCCACGTCATCCCCGATTTTCTGTGCAACGGGGGCGGCGTCACCGTCTCCTACTTCGAAATGGTCCAGAATGCCTACATGTACTACTGGGACGCCGAGGACGTGTACAAACGCCTCGACAGGAAGATGACCACCGCCTACCATGCGGTGCTCAAGGCCTCCAAGAAATACAACATCCACATGCGGCAGGCCGCCTACGTGGTCGCCGTAAGCCGCGTCGTCGAGGCCATGAAGCTCCGCGGCTGGGTATAGACGGATCGTTGGGAAAGCCTGCCGGCGCGCGCACCGGCGGGAACGGATCGACAAGGGGGGAACCGACCGGTTCCCCCCTTGTTTTTCTGCGATAGGGGCGATATCCTTTTTTTATTTCGCGAGGAGAGACGACATGACCGGAACACAGAACAACGGGACCGAAGCGATTCGGCCGGATGATACGATTCACGGCTTCCGCATCCTGCGGGTAACGTCCCTGCCGGAGCTGCGCGCGACGGCGGTGGAAGCCGAGCATCTCGCGACCGGCGCCCTGGTCCTTCATCTTGCCTGCGACGACCGGGAGAATCTCTTCTCCATCGGTTTCCGGACGCCGCCCGCCGATTCCACCGGCGTTCCCCACATCCTGGAGCACTCCGTCCTGGCGGGCTCCGAACGGTATCCCGTGAAGGACGCCTTCAACGAGCTCCACCGGGGGACCCTCCAGACCTTCATCAACGCCTTCACCTATCCGGACAAGACGATCTATCCGGTGGCAAGCCAGGTCCGGGCCGATTACTTCAATCTCGCGCGCGTCTATGCCGACCTCGTGCTGAAGCCGCGGCTGCTGCCGGAAACCTTCCGCCAGGAGGGCCATCATCTCGAGTTCGCAGATCCGTCCGACAGGGCGTCCGAACTCCGGGTCTCCGGCATCGTCTACAACGAGATGAAGGGGGCCTATTCTTCACCCGACAACGTCATGTTCAAGGCGATCCAGGAAAACCTGTTTCCCGATACCGCCTATCGATGGGACTCCGGCGGGGCCCCGGAGGAGATCCCTTCCCTCACCTACCGGCAGTTCCAGGATTTTCACAGGGCATTCTATTCTCCGAGCAACGCCCGTTTTTTCCTCTACGGCGATATCCCGACAAGGGACCATCTGGCCTTCCTGCAGGAGCTGCTGGCCGGCTTCGGGAAAATCCCCGTCGACTCGCGCATCGGGAGCCAGACCCGCTGGAGCAGCCCGAAGTCCGTGCGCGGCTTCTATCCCGTCGGGCCCAAGGAATCCCTGGACGGCAGGACGACCGTCAATCTCGCCTGGATGCTCTGCGAGAATACGGAAACCCAGACGGCGCTCCTGATGGAGATCCTCGCGGGGATCCTGGTGGGCAGCGCCGCCGGACCGCTGCGTAAGGCGCTCATCGACTCCGGGCTCGGACAGGACCTCTCCCCGGTCACCGGCATCGAACGCGACCTCAAACAGATCGTCTTCGCCGTCGGCCTCCGCGGCACGGACCCGGCGAAGGCCTCCCCCATAGAGGCCCTGATTCTGGAGACGCTGCGGCGTTGCGCGGCGGAAGGCTACGATCCCGAGTTGATCGAGGGAACGCTCCATCAGGTGGAATTCGCCGGCAAGGAGATCGTCCGCAGCAACTACCCCTACGGCATCGTCCTGATGGGAAGGGCGTACCACAGCTGGCTGTACGACGGCGATCCCCTCGCCAACCTCAACTTCCCCCGTCTGATCGAGACCGCACGGGCGGAATGGAAGAAGAACCCCCGGCTCTTCGAGGAGACGACCCGGCGCTGGCTGATCGACAATCCCCACCGCCTGATGTCCGTCGTCGAGCCGAGCAGGACCCTCCAAACCGAGCGGGAAAAGGCCTTCCGGGAGAAGATGGCGGAGCGGAAGGACGGCATGGCCGGACCGGAACTGGAGCGGATCGCCTCCGAGGCCTCGGCCCTGAAGCGCTTCCAATCGGAGCCCGATGCGCCCGCCGCGCTCGCCAGCCTGCCCCGGATCGGCCGCAGCGACCTGCCCCGGGAAATTGAAAAAATCCCGACAGAGCGGGAGAGCCTCTCGGGCGTTCCCCTTCTGGCGCACGAGATCTTCACCAACGGGATCGTTTATCTGGACCTCGCCTTCGATGTTGCGGACGTCGAGGAGGATCTCCAGCCTTATCTCCCCCTGCTGGGGAAATTGATGACCTCGATGGGTGCGGCCGGCCTGTCCTACGAACAGATGGCCAAGCGGATCCAACTGCGGACGGGCGGCATCGGCTGCCACGTGACGGCCGGATTTTCGCTGGCCGGGGACCGCACCTGGCAGAAGATGATCTTCCAGCTCCGGGCCCTCGAACGGAACGTTTCGGAGGCGGTGAAGATCCTGACGGACATCCTGACCGCAGCGGACTTCTCGGACGACGCCCGCATGAGGGACCTGGAGGCGGAAAAAAAGAACGGCCTTCAGGCCGCCGTGATTCCTTCGGGCCATATCTTCGCCAGGCGCTCCGCCGGCGCAGGGCTTTCCCTCCCGGCTTACCGGGACGAACAGTGGCACGGCCTTTCTCAGCTGCGCCTGATCGCCGGTCTCCATGACGGCTTCGATGCGAACAAGGACGACCTCCGGTCGAGGCTGGGCCGCCTCCGATCCCGGGTGGTGGGCAGGCAAAGGCTTACGATCAACGTGACGGCATCTCAGGCCGGCCTCGATGCCTTCCGGAAATGTGCGGCCGACCTGATCGCGGGTCTGCCGGCCGGAACCGCCGCCTTCCCCTCGTCGGCCGGGCCGGGTCCCCTCGTGGCCCGCGGCGTGGCGATCCCCGCCGATGTCTCCTACGTGGCAAAAGTCCTTCGCGGACCGGTGTACGGAAACCCGCTCGCCCCATCGCTCATGGTGCTGGCGCGCCACCTGTCGAACGGATACCTGTACAGGCGCATCCGCGTCCAAGGCGGCGCCTACGGGGGGATGTCCGCCTTCGACCCCGGCGCCGGAACCTTCGCGTTCCTCTCGTACCGTGATCCCCACATCGTCGAGACCCTCGACGTCTACCGAGAGGCCGAGGCCTACGCGTGCAGCGCCGTCGTCCCGCCGGACGAGATGGACAGGGTCGTGATCGGAACGATCGGCGCCTTCGACAAGCCGATGGACCCCGCCGGTCGCGGTTATGCGGCCATGATCAGAGAATTCATCGGATTGACGGACGGCGAGCGTCAGAAATTCCGCAACGGAATTCTCGAGATGACGCCGCAGGGTCTGCTGGATGCGGCAAGACAGCTCTTCGAAAAGACGGCTGAGAACGTGGCCGTATACGCCGCGGAAGAGCGCCTGAAGAGGGCCAACGAGCGTCTTGACGGCGAGCTCCGTATGGAGCCCCTTCTCATGAAGGAATGACGATGCCGCCCGCGGACACCGATGACGAAGGCCTCACCGAGAGAACCGATTGCTTCGCCTGCCGGCACTTCTACATCACCCACGCCCCGCCCTTCCCCTACGGCTGCCGCAGGATCGGGTTTCAGTCGCGGCAGCTGCCGTGCGTGGAGGTGCGGTCCGTTTCCGGCACGACATGCAGCTGCTTTTCCCCGAAGGAGCGGATGGAAGGGAATCCGTGAAAGGATCAGCACCGGTAGCCTGCCGGCAGGAGACACCGTCACTCACGGTGGCAGCAGAGGGTGAAAAGCGCGATCAGAAGGACCACAAAACCGATCGCAAAATAGACAAAGGTATTGACGTTCAGGATCGCGCCGCCGTCGGTGAAAAAGTCGATGTTCAGGAAATAACCCCAGTAGAAGGTAAAGCAGTAGTTCACCAGAAGCGCCAGCCTGATCCGGCCGAAGAGCAGCGCGAGCGTGCTCAGAATCAGGAGCAGCATCAGCTGCACAAGCGGTACGACCACCGTGCCGGACATCAGCATTTCCATCGTGTTCTTCACCAATTCCATCATTCTCGCCTTCTCGATCTCTCCACAAAAAAGTTAATGCATGATCCGGGACTGTCAACGCCGCGGCACCGCCGATCAGGCCCCAAGCGGGGACATTGCCATCGTGAGGCGGAGTGATTAGATTGATATTCGATGAGTCCTGCACAAAGCAGGAGGAAGGAGCAAAATGAACAGAGAAAGGAGGGAATCCGATGAGGAGTTATTCGCGCATCGCGGTCGCGACGGCAGCAGTGGTTCTTCTCCTTGCCTTGGCAAGTTGCGCGGACTTCAGGATGAGAGGTTCGGTCGAAGAAGATCGGGACGTGGCCCGCTCTTTCTGGAACGCTGAGTACCGGCCCGATATAAATTACTACTCCAGCGGCCCGGACGCCCATCCCAATGCGTTGCTGGGCCTGGATAAAGACTACACCTTGGAGTCCGATCTGTGGAAGAAGGTGGACAGTGCGGCGCAGCTCAAGGCGATGGTCTGGGGGATGAACAAGAACGCCCGCGAGAAGTATGCAAGTGTGCACGGGTTCCGCCTCCTCGACAACGAGGGGAAGGGGATCGGAATCTGGTATTCCCATATCTCGAACAGGGCGATGCTGACCATGAAGGGTGACAAGCGGGTTCTGGTCTACACTCCGGACACCAGAAAAAATGATCCATAACCTTGCATGCATGGCATTTCAGGAGGCAGGAAGATGTCGAGATTTGCGAAAATATTTGCGGTATCGGCCCTGGCCGTTTTGCTGACGCTGACCGGTTGCGCCAGTTTCAAGATGAGGGGCTCGTTCGCCCCTGACCGGGATGTCGCCCGTGCGTTCGAACGCTTCGAGTTCCGCGATGACATGAATTACTACTCCAGCGGCTCCGACGCATACCCCAACGCCCTTCTGGGACTGAAAAAGGAATACACCCTCGAATCCGATCTGTGGAAAAAGGTCGAAACGGCGGCGACGCTCAAGGACATGGTCCAGGGGATGCAGAAGAAAACCGGCGAAATGATGCTGGGTCTCCATGGCTCTCGAATCCTCGACAACGAGGGGAATCCCATCGGGATCTGGTATGCGATCCTCTCGGCCAAGGGATCGGTGGTCATGAAGGATGGAAAGCGCGTGGTCGTCTACACGCCGGATACCGACACGTACCTCCGCTACGACCAGGGGAAACCGCGTGACAAATAGAATGGATAGAACGGATGGAGGCGCCGCCTCGGCGGCGCCTTTGATCCTTGCATTTCGCCTTGAAAACCGGTAGAAGGACGAAAAAGTCGCGGACCGGGAGGGATGCATGAAGGCGCTCGTCACCTACTACTCGAAAACCGGCAATACGGAAAAGCTTGCCCGCGCCATCTACGATGCGATCGACGTCGAGAAGCACATCGAGTCGATCGAAAAGGTCAAGGACCTCGCCGGATACGACATCGTCTTCTGCGGATTTCCGGTCATGACGCACAGCGTTCCCCCGAAGGTGGAAAACTTCATCAGGGGTCTGCCGGCGGGTCAGAAGATCGCCTTCTTCTCGACGCACGGGTCTCTGAAGGGCGGGCATCTCCCCAAACAGGCCTTCGAGCATGCGCTGGGCCTTGCCTCGAAGCACAAGGTCCTGGGACACTTCGGCTGCCGCGGCAGGGTCGATTTCAAGGTCATCGACGCCGTTTCCAGACAACCTGAGCACGCGGCATGGGCGGAGGAAGCGATGGGCGCCCATGAACATCCCAACGCGGCGGATCTCCAGGACGCCGGGAAGTTCGCCCGCGACATGATCGTGAAGGTCCGCAAGTAGGATCCCCGGGATAGATCACAATGTCAAGGCGGCCGCCCTTTCAGGTCGGCCGCCTTTTTTTGTCACGCGCCTGAACCGGAAGCCGTTCAGGAGCCGTCAGGTTGAAACCGTTTTTCAACAGCCCCGTCAGATCGATGTCCCCCTTCAGGGCTGTTCAAAAATGCCCGGATGCAAGGCCCCCGAAGTCCTGAGCCCTGAGGCGTACTGGACGTACGTCGAAGGGCGAAGGACGAGGGAAACGCAGCAGACGGGCGTTTTTCAACAGCCCGTCAGAGCAGTGTCTCCAGGCGGGCCAGGGCCTCCTTCAGGCTTTCCGCCTTTGGGCCGCCCGCCTGGGCCATGTCGGGCCGCCCGCCGCCGCTCCCCCCGACGATCGGAGCGACCTCTTTGATGATCCGTCCCGCCGAATAGCGCGCCGTCAGGTCCTTCGTCACGAGGCACAGGAGCATCGCCTTCCCTTCGACAGACGCACCCAGGAGCACGACGCCGGAAGAGATCCGGTCGCGGATCTTGTCGCCGAAGTCCCGGAGCGCCTTGGGATCCGCGGCCGGAACAACGGCCGTGAGGACCCGAACCCCCCTGATCTCCCGGATCGAATCCATCAGGTCCGACGAATCCCTCGCCGCGAGCTTGCCGCGCAGGGCGTCGATCTCCTTTTCCAGTTCCCTCTGATTCCGAAGGAGTTTCTCCGTCCGGTCCGCAATCTCGAAGGTATTCGCCTTGAGCAGGTTCGCCGCGCGCCTCATTTCCGTCTCGAGGCGGCGCACATAGGCAACGGCTTCGCGCCCCGTGACGGCCTCGATGCGCCGGACGCCGGCGGCAATGGCGGATTCGTGCAGGATCTTGAGCATTCCCACATCGCCCGTTCGCCCGACATGGGTCCCGCCGCACAGTTCCATGCTGAAGTCCCCCATCTTCACGACGCGGACCGACTCGCCGTATTTTTCGTCGAAGACCGCCGTGGCGCCCGTCTTCATCGCCTCTTCCAGCGGGAGGACCGCCGTCGTTACCGGCGCATTCTGCCGGATGAAGCGATTGGCGAGGATCTCGATCCGCTCCAGCTCCTCCTCCTCGATCCTGGAGAAGTGGGTGAAGTCGAAGCGGAGGCGCTCCGCATTGACGAGCGACCCCGATTGCTTGACGTGGTCCCCGAGCACGGCCTTGAGGGCCGCCTGCAGGATGTGGGTGCCGCTGTGGTTCGCCGCGACGGCGTGCCGGCCTTCGTCGTCCACCCTGAGGTGCGCATCGTCGCCCCTGCGGACCGTGCCTCTTTTCAATTTCCCGATGTGCGTGATGACGTGTTCCAGCGGGCGCCGCGTGTCCCAGACCTCGAAGAGGAACCCTTCCCCCTCGATCGCGCCCGTATCCCCGACCTGGCCGCCCGTCTCGCCGTAGAAGGGGGTCTCCTCCACGAGGACCTCGGCGTTGTCTCCTTCGACAACCTCCTCCACGGGCCGATCTCCCCGGATCAGGGCAACAACCCTGCTCCAGCCTTCCGTCACGCCCTCGTAGCCGGTGAATTTCACGGCAACTCCCTGCGCGGACAGCTTCTGGTAGGATTCGGAAACCGCCGCCGCGCCGCTCCCCTTCCAGGATTCCCGGGCTTTGTCGCGCTGGGCGGACATCGCCTTCTCGAATCCCTCCTGATCGATGGTGAGGCGGTCCTTCCGGACGATGTCCTGCGTGAGGTCCGTCGGAAAGCCGAAGGTGTCGTAGAGCTTGAAGACGATCTCGCCCGTCAGCACGCTCCTGCCCGCCTTCTTCAGGGCATCCACCTCTTCCTGGAGGATCCGGAGACCCGCGTCGAGGGTCGCGATGAATCGCTGCTCCTCGTTGTGGATGACCTTGCGGATGTAACTCGACTTGTCGAGAAGGTCGGGGTAGGCGTCTTTCATCTCGTCGATCACAACCTGCGAAACCTCATGGAGAAAGGGCTTGTTCAGGCCGAGGTTCTTGCCGTGCCGGGCGGCGCGCCGCAGGATCCGCCGCAGGACATAGCCGCGTCCCTCGTTGCTCGGGAGGACGCCGTCGCCGATCAGGAACGTGACGGCGCGGCTGTGGTCGGCGATGACGCGGACCGATACGTCGTCGTCCTCGCTTTTCCCGTAGGACCGGCCGCTGATCTTCTCGACAAAACGGATGATGCCGTGGAAGAGGTCCGTATCGTAATTGCTCCGGACCCCCTGCATGATCGCCGCCAGGCGCTCCAGGCCCATGCCGGTATCGATGTTGGGCCTCGGGAGGGGAGTGAGTTTCCCCGCGGCGTCGCGGTCGAACTGGGTGAATACGAGATTCCAGATCTCCAGGAAGCGGTCGCATTCGCACTCGACGTTGCAGGTATCCTTTCCGCAGCCCGTTCCCTCGCCCTGGTCGAAGAGGATTTCCGAACAGGGGCCGCAGGGCCCCGTCTCTCCCATCATCCAGAAATTGGTCTTCTCCCCCATGCGGACGATGCGCTCGGCGGAGACACCCATCTTGTCGTGCCAGATCCTGAAGGCCTCATCGTCGTCCTTGTAGATCGTGATCCAGAGCCGGTCCTTGGGAAGCCCCATCGTGACCGTCAGGAATTCCCAGGCCCAGGCAATCGCCTCGTTCTTGAAGTAATCACCGAAGGAGAAATTCCCCAGCATCTCGAAGAAGGTATGGTGGCGCGCCGTGTACCCGACGTTCTCGAGGTCGTTGTGCTTGCCTCCCGCACGGACCGATTTCTGCGAGGTCGTCGCCCGCCGGTAGCCGCGGTCCTCGATGCCCAGAAAGCAGTTCTTGAACTGCACCATGCCGGAATTCGTGAAGAGGAGCGTCGGGTCGTCCTTGGGGATGAGCGACGAACTGGGCACCCGGGTGTGGCCCCGCTCCTCGAAGAATTTCAGAAAACTTTCCCGGATTTCACTGGCCTTCATCGACATGAATCTCTTCCTCCTGATACTGAGCCAACGCCGCGAAGATCCGATCGAGGGGGAACCCCCTGTGCATCAGGCTCTGTACAATCTTCCGTCTCTCGGCCGGGTCTTCCGCCGCACCGGCGGCAAGGCGGCCGCGCTTGGCGAGCCAGCGCCGGATCGCCTCGTCCTCGCCCATCTCCAGCCGAATCCCGGCAAGGGCTTCCCGGATCGTCTCTTCGGCGACGCCTTTGTCGCGAAGCGCCCTCGAAATCCTGCGGTCACCGTAGAGGCGGCCTTCCGCCAGGACCCGCGCCGTTCCCGCCGCGAAGGCCTGATCGTCCAGATAGCGACGCTCCCGGCACTCCGCGAGCACCTCGTCCGCGGCGGCCGCGCCAAACCCTTTTTCGAGAAGCCTCGCCCGCAGGCCGGCCTCGCTGTAAGGCCGCCGCGCCAGGAGGCGGATCGCCTGCTGCCTCGCCTTCGCCGTCTCGCCCGACCCGTCCGTCACGATTCTTCCTGCTGATCCTTCTGCGTCTTCAGACCCAGTTTCTCCCGGACCTCGCCCTCGATCTTCGCGAGGAGGTCGGGATTTTCCTTCAGGAGGTTCTTCGTGTTGTCGCGGCCCTGCCCGAGCCGCTCGCCGCCGTAGGAGTACCAGGCGCCGCTTTTCTCGATGATGCCTTGCTCGGAGGCGAGATCCACGATATCCCCTTCACGCGAGATCCCCTCGCCGAAGACGATGTCGAACTCGGTCTCCCGGAAGGGGGGCGCCATCTTGTTCTTCACGACCTTCACCTTGGTCCGGAAACCGACCACCTCCTGCCCCTGTTTCAGCGGGCTCGTCTTGCGGATATCGAGTCTCATGGAGGCGTAGAACTTCAGCGCGTTCCCGCCGGTCGTCGTTTCGGGGTTCCCGAAAAAGATGCCGATCTTCATGCGGAGCTGGTTGATGAAGATGACCGTCGTCCTGGACTTGCTGATGCTTCCCGTGAGTTTCCGCAGGGCCTGGGACATCAGCCGCGCCTGGAGACCCATCTGGGCATCGCCCATCTCTCCTTCCAGTTCCGCCTTGGGGACCAGCGCCGCCACGGAGTCGACGACGAGGATATCCAGCGCCCCGCTGCGCACGAGCGTCTCGGCGATCTCGAGCGCCTGCTCCCCCGTGTCCGGCTGGGAGATGAGCAGGTCGTCGGTGTTGACGCCGATCTTGCGGGCGTACGTTACGTCAAGGGCATGTTCGGCGTCGATGAAGGCCGCCAGACCTCCCTGCTTCTGGGCCTCCGCCACGATGTGCAGGGCGAGCGTCGTCTTTCCTCCGGATTCGGGCCCGTAGATCTCCACGATCCGCCCGCGCGGCACGCCGCCGATTCCCAAGGCGATATCGAGGCTGAGGGCGCCGGTGGGAATGACGGGGACATCCACGACTTTTTCCCCGCCGCCCAGGCGCATGATGGAGCCCTTGCCGAACTGGCGCTCGATCTGAGAAATCGCCAGATCCACTGCCTTCCCCCTGTCGTTATCCTGAGCCATAGTTACCTCCACGTGATGTTTTTTACAAAATCCGGAAACTGCACCGAAAACCGGCTCCACCGAACAGGATCCGGACAGGAACACCGCATGCAGGGTCCGCGGCGACCGAAACCGGCGCGTCCGCCTCAGCCGCCCGCAAAGGGAAAAGTCGCGAGCCCGGTGTAGATGGCACCCTTCGGCGTCAGTTCACTCCGGAAAAGCGTCAGCTTGTCCACAACGAAGTCCCCCGTTTCCTGGAGGCGCGGTCCCTTCAATGCCTGCTCCAGACCGACGAGTCCCCGCCCGTCCTTGATCCGCCCCAGGGTCAGGTGGGCACGGAAAGGCCTTTCTTCCCGAGCGAATCCGCAGGACTCAAGGCCCGTTTCGATTCTCTTCTGCAGGGCGCCGAGGGGTTCGACGTCTCCTTCCAGCCCCAGCCAGATCACCCGCGGCCGCCTCAGGTCCGGAAAAACGCCCAGCGACCGGCCTCGGAGGGACAGCGCCGCCGTTCCGGAAACGGCCTTCCGAACCTCCGTCGCGATCGTCTGCGCCTGCTCCGGCGAGATGTTTCCGAAGAACTTCAGCGTCAGGTGGATACCCTCGGGCCTGACCCAGGCGATCGAGCCCTGTACCGTCTTTTTCAACTCCCGCTGGATCGCGGCGATCCGATCGAGGACCTCCGGCGGCGGATCGGCGGCCAGAAAGGCGCGGACGGAGCCGGTGCCGGCCATGTCATCCCTCCGTGAGGTACTGCTGCAGCATACGCAACGCCTGCTGGGAGGAAAAAACCTTCGTTCGTCTCCGATCCCAGCGGGAAGAACACTTCTCGCACAACGTGCGCCGGCCGTCGGCCAGGGCCACGAACACGGTCCCAACCGGTTTCTCGTCGCTCCCGCCGGAAGGCCCGGCGATTCCCGTTACAGCCACCCCGAGGTCGACGCCGGAACGCGACCGGACACCCTCGGCCATGAGGCGGGCCGTCTCCTCGCTCACGGCGCCGTATCTTTTCAGCACGTCCTCCGGGACGCCCAGAAGCTCGGTTTTCGCCTGGTTGCTGTAGACGACAAGGCCCCGGTTCAGGAAGGCCGAACTGCCGGGCACGTCGGTGAGGCGGTCGCAGATCAGTCCGCCGGTGCAGGACTCCGCAACCGCCAGCGTCAGTTTCTTCTCGGTCAGGAGCCTGGCCACGATGACCTCGATCGTGTCGTTGCCGTAACCGAAGATGTTCTTTTTCAACCGGCGCGTGACCTCGGCCTGAGCCTTCTCCAGTCTGGCCGCAGCCTGTGCGGCGTCGGGCGTGCGAACCGTGAGCTCGACGCGGTTTTCCGGAAAATTCGGATAGAAGCCGATGCACACGCCGAGGCCGGCGAAATCCACGTCCTTGAGCGTCTGGTCGATCGAGGACTCCGAAATTCCGAACAGCTTGATCACGCGGGTTTCGATGTACTGGGCGGCATCGGGAAACTCGCGGCGCAGAAGGGGGATGACCCCTTCCGGCAGCATCCGGCGGGATTCCGATGGAACGCCGGGGATCACCGCCACGATCTTGCCGTTCTTCTTCACGGCAAACCCCCAGGCCGAACCGGTGGGGTTGAAGATCGTTTCCGCCCCTTCCGGGAATACGGCCTGCTTGGCGTTGTTTTCGGTCCAGGGGATGCGGAGCCTTTCAAAGCGCGCCTGCAGATGGACGAGACACTTCTCGTCCAGGACAAGACCGAGGCCGAAGGCCCTGGCAATCGCCGCCGTCGTGATGTCGTCCGCCGTGGGGCCCAGTCCGCCGGTGACGATCACCGCGGAAGACCGCGCCAGCAGCCAGTCGAGGGCATCACGGATCGTCCCCTCGTCGTCCCCGACGGACGTCATGGCGGAGATGCCCCATCCCTGGGTCTCCATCGCACGGGCGATGAACGAGGAGTTGGTGTCCTGCGTCTTCCCGCTGGTCAATTCGTTGCCGATCGTCAATATCGCTATCTTCATGCCCTCACTCCACCGCTGTACCGCGCGGTTCGCGACACCATCTCAATCGTCAAATCCCCCACAGGAAGATCAGCATCTGCAGCAGGACATTCGCATAGATCCCGGCGACCAGATCGTCCCCCGCCACCCCCAGGCCTCCCGGCCATTTCCGCTGCACCCAGCCGGCCGGAAAGGGCTTGGCGATGTCGAAGACGCGGAAGAGGACAAAGCCGACCGCCGTATGAACAACCGTCGGGACAACGAACAGCATCGTCCAGCAGAACCCCGCGATCTCGTCGATCACGATGATCTGCGCATCCTTCTTTTGAAAGATCTTCTCCGCTTCCTGGGATATGACACACGCCAGGCAGGTAAGAGCCAGCACCGACAGCAGCTGCAGAGGCCAGGTCAGGGGAGAAAAGATCAGGACGACGGGAATGCCGACAAGCGTCCCCGCCGTTCCGGGGGCAAAGGGCACCCGCCCGGCGCCGACCCCGGTCGCGAGGGTTTTTATGAATATTTCATTCAGAAAGACACCCCATTCCAGCCGGACCGGCCGCCGAACTGCGGGGTAAATTACCCGCTTTCCCCTGCGCTGTCAACGGTTTTGCACCTCGTCGTCCATTTTCTTCCCGATCCTCCAGGCATCCACGATCCCGAAGATCCAGCAGACGACGAGAAGCAGCAGGAGGGCGTTCGCCATGAGGCTCTCCGAAGCGGTCGTCACCTGGGTGGCGGTCCTGGAAATCGCGCCGGCATCGATCATCCCGCCTTCCGCCCTGATCTTTTCGAGGACGACAAGGGATTTCTGCACCGCCTTCACGACGATGACGGCAAGACCGGCAAAGACGATCGATGCCAGGACGACACCCCGCCGGAAATGCCGAAGGACCATCTGACCCAGACCGGGAAATACCAGCCCCGACAGAAGCGCACCTTTCAGCGAACTTCTCATAGTGCCTCCGAGAAAATTCAGGCGTCCATCGGACTTTCCGAAACTCTGCCGCGCCGCCAGCCGGATGGGAAAAAACAGGGGAAAGACAACGTGCCGAGATCGCCCGGTCAAGCGGAGTCATTAAATCACCGCAAAACTGGCCGGTCAATATTTTTCCCCTTGCAAAATTTTCTTGACAATAGAACGTTTGTTCTACTACCATACCACCGACGACGATGTCAAGCGGATGCATCCCAGGAGGTTCTTCGTATGGAAGGCAAACGGACGGTACAGGGCGTGGCCCGGCGGATTGCAGCGTTTTCCCGGGAGAACCGGCGAATGCCGACCTATGCCGAGATGGTCGATCTCCTCGGCGTGCGCTCCAAGAGCGTCGTGGACTTCTGGATCCGCAAACTCGTGGCTGAGGGGCTCCTGGAAAAGGACGCCAGGGGGTTCCTGCGGCCGTGCATGCGATCCCTCGCGCTGCCCATGGTGGGCGACGTCCAGGCCGGCTTCCCCTCACCCGCGGAGGAGGAACTACGGGACCTGATCTCGCTCGACGAGTATCTCGTCACCCGTCCCGACTCCTCTTTCCTCCTCAAGGTCAGCGGCGATTCGATGGAAGGCGAAGGGATCAAGGAAGGCGACCTCGTCATCGTGGAACGCGGCCGGGAGCCGAAGAACGGCGATATCATCCTGGCCGAGGTGGACGGCGCCTGGACGATGAAATATTTCCGGAAGAAGGGTAAGGAAGTGGTCCTCGAGGCGGCCAATCCCCGCTATCCCGTCATCCGTCCCCACGCGGAGTTGAAGGTGGGAGGGGTTATTACGGCGGTGATCCGCAAATACCAGATCTAAGAGGCTGCTGAAGAACGTCCCGCACCCGGCAGACGATAAGCACCCACACAAGATCGACGTCCGCACCGCCCTGGAGTTCGCGCGACTTTCCGAGACAATGGTGAAGGAGCGCTTCACGAAGCCGGGTCGGAAAATCTTCGAAGGCATGTATCGGAAAGGCGACCGCTATCCGGCGACGGGAGTCGTCCTTGCCGAACTCGAACCCGACCGGGAAACGCAGTACTCGCTTTTCGAGGCCTCCTGCGGGCAGAGAGGGTCCGGCGGCCTCATTATCCCTTTGCCGAAGGTATCGTTCCGTGATATGGGAATCAGGCCTTTCCCTTCCGGCGCCGCGCTTTTCAACCCTCTTCTTCCCTGCAACGAAGGCTGACTTCTTCATCGCAACAACGCCAGCGAAAAGGAGACGGCACATGATCGTCAAGCTCACGGGCAGCACGGTCGTCGGCATCGACGCTTACCCCGTCACCGTGGAAGTGGACCTGTCGTCGGGACTTCCCCAGTTTTCGACCGTGGGTCTGCCGGATATCGCCGTCCGGGAGAGCAAGGACCGGATCCGGGCGGCGGTCAAGAACAGCGGCTACCCATTCCCCGCCTCCCGCGTCACCGTCAACCTCGCCCCCGCCGATCTCAGGAAGGAAGGGACGGGCTTCGATCTGCCCATCGCCGTAGGCATCCTGGCCGCACAAGGCCTGATTGAACAGGCACAACTCAAGGAGTACATGCTTGCCGGCGAACTGTCCCTGGACGGATCCGTCAAGGGGGTGCGCGGCACCCTTTGCGCGTCCTTCGCCGCCCGATCCGCCGGATTGAAGGGCATCATCCTGCCCCGGGAAAACGCAGCCGAGGGAGCCCTCGTCGAAGGCGTCGACTCCATTCCCGTTGCCTGTTTGGCGGAGGTGGTCGAGTTCTTCTCGGGGAGGAAGGACATCACGCCCGTGCGTTTCGATGCCGCGTTGCACCTGCGGGAGGGAACGGGCGCCCCGAACGATTTTCAGGATATCCGCGGCCAAGAAGCCGCCAAGCGGGCCATGGAGATCGCAGCCGCCGGTTTGCACAATGTGCTGCTTCTCGGCCCCCCTGGGTCCGGAAAGACCATGCTCGCGGAACGGCTGGCGACGATCCTGCCGGAGTGGAACCTGGAGGAGGCCATCGAGACGACCAAGATCTATTCCGTGGCCGGCCTCGTCCGGCCGCGGAACGGGCTGATGGCGGCGCGCCCCTTCCGCAGCCCCCACCACACCATCTCCGATGCGGGTCTCGTGGGGGGCGGAAACAATCCCATGCCGGGAGAGATCAGCCTTGCCCATCATGGCGTCCTCTTCCTGGACGAATTGCCGGAGTTCCGGAAGAACGCCCTGGAAACGCTCCGCCAGCCTCTCGAGGCCGGGTTCGTGACGATCGCGAGGGCCGCGGCGACGGCGACCTATCCCGCGCGCTTTCTGCTCGTCGCAGCCATGAATCCCTGCCCGTGCGGATATTTCGGCGATCGGGCCCGGACCTGCCGCTGTTCCTCCCAGCAGGTGCGGCAGTACCAGGGCCGCGTCTCCGGACCGCTGATGGACCGGATCGATCTGCACATCGACGTTCCCTCCCTTCCCTACCGCGACCTCACCGGCTCCGCCTCCGGCGAATCCTCCGCCGCGATCCGCGAGCGGGTCGTCCGGGCGCAGCACATCCAGGAACAGCGCTTCGACGGGGGAACGGCCCGCTTCAACGCACATATGGGCGAGCGGGAACTGACGCGGCACTGCGCCATCGACGGCGACTCCCGGCGGCTTCTGGAACTCGCCGTCGAAAGGCTGGGATTCTCCGCCCGCGCCTTCAGCCGCATCCTCAAACTGGGCCGCACGATCGCCGATCTCGAGGGAGAGCCCCGCATCCTCTCCCGCCATGTCGCCGAGGCCATCCAGTACCGCAACCTTGATCGCCACCTGATTTAGTGGTATGGGAAAAGACCTCTCGAGGCCGGGGACGGAGAGGCATCAGCGGTCGTCTCCGGGCCGGCGGCAGGGATTCTCTCGGGAAGAGAACCGTCACCAGGAATGCAGGGAATGCAGGCTCGAAACCGCAGGTAAAGAACGGCAGAGCAGGCGCATCCCTCCGGAGAACCGGATGCGTCAAAGATGAATGGGGAATGGAAGACATGAAAATCAAGATAAAACCGTTGAGAGAAGACAAGAAGAAGACCAAGCCCACCGACGAGTCCAAACTCGGCTTCGGCAAGTTTTTTTCGGACCGCATGTTCACGATGGAATACGACGCGGGTAAGGGGTGGCACGATCCGACCATCGGCCCCTACCATGCGCTCAAGCTGGATCCGACGGCCATGTGTCTGCACTATGCCCAGGAGATCTTCGAGGGCATGAAGGCCTACAGGGGGAAAGACGGGGCCATCTACCTGTTCCGTCCGAAAGAAAATATCAAGCGGATGAACGTCTCGGCGAGAAGGCTTTGCATGCCCGAGCTGGACGAGGAGCTTTTCCTCGAGGCCCTCAAGAAGCTTGTCCTGCTGGAAAAGGACTGGATCCCCAGTGGGCTCGACACCGCCGCCTATATCCGCCCGACGATGATCGCCATCCAGCCGGCCCTGGGAGTCCATCCGGCCAACGCCTACCTGTTCTTCATCGTCATGGGTCCCGTCGGCGCCTACTACCCGGAAGGATTCAGCCCGACGAAGATCTACGTGAGCGAGGAGTATGTCCGTTCGGCGCCGGGTGGAACGGGCTTTACGAAAGCGGGCGGCAACTACGCGGCGAGCCTCTATGCAAGCAGAATCGCCGAAGAGATGGGATACACTCAGGTCCTGTGGCTCGACGCCGTGGAGAGAAAATACGTCGAGGAGGTGGGGACGAGCAATATCTTCTTCCTGATCGGCGATGAGCTGATCACGCCTCCGCTGGAGGGGACGATCCTGCCCGGCGTTACCCGCGATTCCGTCATCCGCATGGCGCGGAGCTGGGGCCGGAAGGTCTCCGAACGGCGTCTGTCCATGGATGAGATCCTGGCCGCCCATAAAAATGGGTCGCTGAAGGAGTCCTTCGCGTCCGGTACGGCGGCGATCGTCTCCCCGGTCGGACAGTTTTTCTACAAGGGACAGGTCTTCGTCATCAACGGCGGCAAGACGGGACCATTGGTGGAAAGGCTTTACAACGAAATCCTTCAGATCCAGTACGGGGTAAAGGAAGACCCCTTCGGATGGCGCATGAAGATATCCGGATAGGGATGAATCAAAAGCCCGCCGCTGCCGAACTTGCGGCGGGTTTTTTTCGTAAATCCGCGGCCTCAAAGGGCCTTGTCGCTGAAATCCACAAAGCTGTGGAAAATGATGTTGACAACATTGTGGATAACTATCGTAAGTCTCGAATAGTCGCAATTTTCTACCGGTTTGCATAAGGCTTAAGCAAACAAATTATCAATTAATTACAAGCACTTACAAAAATCGCGTTGTCATCTCTGCTACTTACGCCCTGTACCGGAAGAGATATGAACTCTTAGAAAAAATCGTGCCAGCGTGGGGAAGATATCGTGAACCGACAAAACAGTATTTCTCCATCCAATCAAATCCTTATCTATTTCATGGCCATTCTGGCTTCGTTGGCCGCTTCCGCGAATCCGGTTACGGCCGCGGCGGAGGAAACCGTATCTCTTACGGAATTGGTCACCCGGCTGCAGGATAGCTATGAAAAGCTTTCGGATGTAAAAAGTTATTTTGTCCAGGAGACGACGATCAAGTCCCTTGGTAAGACGGAACGCGAAGAAGGCGAGTTTTTCTTCAAGAACCCCCGCAGGATGCTCTGGAATTACCTCAAGCCAAAGGCAAAAAAACTGATCATCAACCCGCAGACGACGTGGTTGTACGTTCCGGATGACGGCGTCGCATATGTGCAAAGCACGGAGAGCATCATGAAATCGCGGATATCCGTGAAATTCTTTTCGGGATTGGCGAAGATCCAAGACGAATTCGAGATTCGTTTTGCCTCTCCATCGCGGGTGGACTCACAGGGGAATTATCTGCTCGATCTCACGGCAAAGGAACCGGATGCTGCCCTGAAAAAGCTCTCCATGACCGTGGACAGGGAGCGCTATGTTATGACGCAGTTCTCCTTCACCGATGCATACGGCAATACGACCCTCATCCGCCTGCGGAACATCCAGTGGAATCCGGGGTTGTCCGAGGGCATTTTTTCTTTTCAACCGCCGGCGGGGATCGAAACGGTCCGGGTCCCGTGACCCGATCCGAGGCGAGAAACCTTCGCTTTCCGGTAATATGCCTTGACAATTCCCGTCGTGGTCCTTTACATTTACCAACAAATTCAACCATGCTGAGGAAGCCGAAAGGAGGAATCGTTCATGTACAAGAAGGTGCTGATCCCGCTGGATGGATCCCCGCTGGCCGAATGCGTTCTGGGCCATCTCTTTAACCTGGCGAAGACAGGCAACGTGGGCGAAGTGATCCTGATAGGAGTTGTCGAGATTCCGCCCGGATGGGCCAAAGAGGGTGTCGACTTTTACGCTGTCCGCGACACCAACATCGAGGAGACGAAGGTCTATTTGGCGAAGGTCAAGAGCGACCTTGCCAAGGAAGGCATCTCCAAGGTGTCGACGGAAGTCATGGTCGGAAAGCCCGCAGATCTCATCAGCGAAACCGCCAAGAAGCTGGGTGCAGATTTGATCATCATCGCCACGCACGGTCACACGGGAATCAGCAAGTGGGTCTTCGGGAGCGTAGCGGACCGCGTCGTCCATTATTCCCAGATACCCGTAATGGTCATCCGGCCCGAAGGTTGCCGCTTGTAGTCTTTTTTTCAGGAATTTTCACACCTGCAGATCGTCCGGCCTGCGTGGACTCCGGAACCGCAGGCCGGATTTCAAGAAAAACGGCGGGCGATTTCCTTCTCGGAAGCGGATCGGCCTTCTCTTTTTTTGACATCTTCCCGTCAGCAAGTTTATCCTCTTTCGCAAGCGAGGTGAGAGCTTATCTCCCGGAGGGAAACGATGCCGCATCCATCCATCGAAGATGTCCAGCGGTTGGATTTCCGTGAAGCCATGAAGCTGGAATGGCTCGATGCCAACGGAACCGGCGGCTATGCCTCAAGCACGATCTTTTCCTGCCATACGAGAAAATACCATGGACTTCTGGTGACCAACCTCCGCGACCCTGCGGGCCGTTTCGTGCTTCTTTCGAAATTCGAGGATTCCCTCCGAAGCAAGCGGGGAGAACTTTTCCTGTCTCTACACCGCTACCCCGGCGTCCTCTTCCCCGGGATGCCGGCGGGACTCCGTGAATTCCGCCTCGATCCGTGTCCCTCCTTCGTCTACGCCGCCGAGGATCTGAGGATCCGCAAGTCTCTTCTGACCGTCCACGGGAAGGACCTTCTGCTGGTCCGCTACGATCTGGAAGAGGGTCCGCCGTCCGCTGTCCTCTGCATCAAGCCCCTGCTTGCGTTCCGCGGGTATCATGACCTCGCCAGGGAGAACCCCTTCTTCCGAGGCGGGATCCAGGATCGGAAAAACGGTTTCAGAATCGACCCCTATGAAGGGATGCCGCCGCTCTTCGTCCAGACGAATGTCCGCTCCTCCTTCCGGCCGTCGCCGGCCTGGTACCGGGACTTCGTCTACGAGGAAGAACGGGCCCGCGGGTACGACTGGAAAGAAGACTTGGTGATGCCGGGCATTCTCGAGATTCCGATTCGAAAAGGCGTCGGCGCGATCGTGTCCGTCTCCCTCGAGCCCCGCTGTGAACAGATCAAGAAGACCTGGAACCGTGAAATCGAGCGGCGGGCCGAAGCGAGGAACCAGGACGAAGACTGGGCGAGGCGCTTTGTTCCCGAAGAGGACCGGACGCTCGTGTCATCCCTTCTGGCAGCCAGCCGCCAGTTTCTGATCCGGGGCCCTCACGGCCGGCCGGCGATCGTGGCCGGCTATCACTGGTTCGGCGCGTGGGGACGCGATACGCTCTGGTCCCTCCCCGGTCTCACCTTCTGCCTCGGCCGCCACCGTGAAGGTCTTGAAATCCTGACCGCGCTCGGCGGGCAGGAGCGAGACGGCGTGCTGCCCAATATTCTCTCCGACGACGGCGAAGGCGGCGCCTACAACACCGTGGACGCGTCACTTCTCTTCTTCTGGGCCGTCCAGCAGATGCTGCAATTCGGCGGTGACCCCGAAGAGGTGCGGGCCGATCTGTGGCCGGTGATGAAGAGGATCCTGCAGCGGTATGCGGAGGGGACGATCTGGGGCATCCATGCGGCCGAAAACGGCCTCCTGTCCGCCGGCAGCGCGCAGACCCACCTCACCTGGATGGATGCCGTCGTGGACGGGAAACCCGTCACGCCCCGCTGCGGCTTCGCAGTGGACATCAACGCTCTCTGGTACAACGCCCTGTGCTTTGCCAGCGAATTGTCACGGCGATTCGGGGACGATTTCTTCGCATTCGACGAATACATCGGCCGCTTCCAGAATTCCTTTGTCGATACCTTCTGGTACGGCGCCGGCGGCTATCTCGGCGACACATGGGACAACGGCGTCCTCGACATCTCGCTCAGGCCGAACATGATCCTGGCCGTTTCCCTGCCGCACTCGCCGCTCGACGCCGAGAAGCGCGCCCTCGTCGTCCGGGCCGTGCAGGAAGACCTCCTCACCCCGCGCGGCCTTCGCACGCTCTCTCCGAAGGACCCGTCCTACCGCGGACGCTGCGCCGGAGACCAGGCCTCCCGCGATTCGGCCTATCACCAGGGCACGGTCTGGCCGTGGCTGCTGTCTCCCTTCGGCGAAGCCTACTTGAAGGTCTCCGAAGACCGGTCCCGGGCGCGGAGTTTCCTGACCGCCCTTTTGAGAGATTTTCTTCGCTCCCATCTGCACGAAGCGGGGTTGGGCAGCATCTCCGAGATTTTCGACGGCGATCCACCCCACGAGGCGCGCGGATGCATCGCGCAGGCGTGGAGCGTGGCGGGAGTGCTCCGTCTCTATCGCATCCTCTCCGACGCCGCCGATCGCCCGCAAACATAAGGAACGACTCATTTTTGTTTACTTTCCCGGCGTTCTGTGCCAACCTCTTTCGGCGGTGTCGGACACGGAACGCGGCGGCCGTGCCCGAGAGGGCATGAGAACACAAAGGCAAGGAGATCCTTACCCGATGCGCATCCTCATGTTCGGCTGGGAATTTCCCCCTCATATGAGCGGCGGCCTGGGGACGGCCTGTTTCGGAATGACGAAGGCCCTGGTCGAGCGGGGCCACCACATCCTCTTCGTTCTACCTTCCGCCAGCGAAGAGACGTGCGATTCCCACGTCGAGCTCCTGTCCGCGTCGCGTATCCCCTTATCCGAAGATGCGGAACGGGGCCCGCTCACGGGCCTTGACCTCCACAGGATTCGTTCCTCCCTCCGCCCGTACCCGAGCCCGTCAGGGCACCGTCAACCGCCGCCGCGCAGGAGCGGAGGCCGCTCCTATGTGGACTTGACGGGGCAGTACGGTCCGGACCTCCTGTCGGAGGTGATCCGCTACGGGAACGTCGCGGGCGCCGTCGGGGCCGGGAAGGCCTTCGACGTCATCCATGCCCACGACTGGATGAGTGTCTTCGCCGGCCTCCGGGCCAGAAGCAGCAGCGGGAAGCCGCTGGTCCTCCACATCCACGCCCTCGAATACGACCGCAGCGGCGAAAACATCAACCGCGACATCTTCGAAATCGAGCGTTGGGGGATGACCCAGGCCGATGCCGTGGTCGCCGTCAGCCATTACACCAAGGGCAGGATCGTGGAGCTCTACGGCATCCCCGCCGAAAAGATCTTCGTCGTCCACAACGCCGTCTCCCGCTCGGAGGCGCAGTCATCCCTGCAGGTCGTCAAGATCCCCGTACGGAAGATCGTGCTCTTCCTGGGCCGCATCACCTTCCAGAAAGGGCCGGACTATTTCGTGGCGGCGGCGGCAAAGCTGCTGCGGCGCATCCCCGATCTGACCTTCGTGATGGCGGGCTCCGGCGACATGATGATCCAGATGGTCGAGCGCGTCGCCGAACTCGGGATCGGCCAGCATTTTCATTTTACGGGTTTTCTTCGCGGCGAAGACGTCGAGCGGATGTTCGCGATGAGCGATCTGTACGTCATGCCGAGCGTCTCCGAACCGTTCGGGATTTCGCCCCTGGAGGCGATGATGTACGATGTCCCGGTGATCCTTTCGAAATCCTCCGGTGTCGCGGAGATCCTCCGCCACGCACCGCAGGTGGATTTCTGGGACGTCGACGGAATGGCGGAGAAGATGGCCGCCTTGCTGAGCGACCCGGACCTCGCGCGGCAGGTCGTGGAAGACTGCCGCATCGAGATGCAGCGGATCCATTGGGACCGCGCGGCGGAGGAGCTGGAGTCCATCTACCACCGCCTCATCCGGTCAGGATGAAGAGCCGCGTGCCGTTTCGGTTCGCGCACGTCTTCACCGCGTCTGCCGATGCGGCGCCGCCGCAGGATCCCGCACCAGGAAAGTCGACGCCATGCCGAGCCTCTGCCTGTACTTCGAAGTCCACCAGCCCCGCCGGCTGCGCCATTTCACCGTCTTCGACATCGGCCGTGCACAACCCTACGAGGATGAAGTGCAGAACCGGCAAATCCTCGACAAGGTGGCCGAGAAGTGCTATCTGCCCGCCAACGCGGTCATCCTCGATCTGATCCGGCGGCACGACGGAAGGTTCCGTATCGCCTATTCGCTCACCGGCGTGATTCTGGAACAGTTGGAAACCCGGCGCCCGGACGTCCTGAAGAGTTTCCAGGAACTGGCCGGCACGGGATGCGTGGAATTCCTCAACGAAACCTACTACCACTCCCTCTGCAGCCTCTATTCTCCCCGGGAATTCGAGGCGCAGGTGATGCTCCACAGGAAGAAGATCAGGGAGCTGTTCGGGCAGGAGGCCGTGACCTTCCGCAACACCGAGCTTCTCCACAGCAACGACCTTGCCGCAAAGGCCGCGGCAATGGGCTACGAGGTCGTCCTCGCCGAAGGCACGGAGCGGGTCCTCGGCTGCCGGAGCCCCAACTTCGTCTATCGTCCGGCCGGCGCCGGGATCAAGATCCTTCTCCGGAACTACCGGCTTTCCGATGACGTCGCCTTCCGCTTTTCAAACCGCCAGTGGCGCGAGTACCCCCTGACACCCGCAAAATTCGCCCATTGGATCCACCAGGACGCCGACGCACAGGTGATCAACCTGTTCATGGACTACGAGACCTTCGGAGAACACCAGTGGGCAGACAGCGGGATCTTCACCTTCCTCAGGCAGATGCCCGCCGAACTTCTCAGGCACCCCGGTTTCGCCTTCCACACACCCTCCGAAGTCGCCGATCGCCATGAGCCTGCCGGGATTCTGGACGTTCCCGATGCCGTCTCCTGGGCGGATGTGGAAAGGGACTTGACGGCCTGGCGGGGAAATGCCATGCAGGGGGACGCGTTGACCAGCCTCTATGGAATGGAGAAGGACGTACGCCGTGCGAAGAGCCGGAAGCTCCTCCGGGATTGGCGGTTGCTCCAAACGTCCGATCATTTTTATTACATGTGCACGAAGTGGTTCGAAGACGGGGACGTCCACAAATACTTCAACCCCTATGAGTCGCCCTACGACGCCTATATCAACTACATGAACATCCTGGACGATTTTTCCTGGAAGCTGAACCGGAAGAAGGCGACGGCCTGACCGCTGCGGCGAAGCGAAGAACCTGCTGGCATACGGAAGGATGTTCCGCCCTGGAGCGGGACATCCGCAAAGCCCCCGCAAGGAGATGACCCATGGCAAAACAGCGCAACGGCTATCTGTTCGAAATCAGTTGGGAGGTCTGCAACAAGGTCGGCGGCATCCACACGGTCATCGCAAGCAAGCTGCGCGAGGCCGCACAGTATTACGGGGACCAGTACCTCCTGTTCGGCCCCGACCTGAAAACGAACATCGATTTCGAGGAGACGGACGAGGAGTGCTGGCCCCGGCTTCGGGAGGCCGCCGCCATCAAGGAAATCTCCTGCCGCTGCGGACGATGGAAAGTCCCGGGCGATCCGCGGGTCATCCTCGTGAGCGCCGGATCGAAGTACAACAAGGAACAGCTCCTCTACCGGATCTGGGAGGACTACGGCGTCGATTCCATTGCCGGCGGCTGGGACTATATCGAGCCGGTCATGTTCAGTTACGCCTGCGGCGAGGTGATCGAGATCGCCTACAACCTGATGGTGCGCCCCCACAATCTTCCGGCGGTGGCGCAGGTCCATGAATGGATGTGCGGAGCGGCCCTCCTGTGCCTGAAGAAAAGGGTGCCGGAGATCGGGACGGTTTTCACGACCCACGCCACGATCCTCGGACGTTCGATGGCCGGTTCCGGGATCGACATCTACGCCGACATGGAGCGGATCTCGCCGAAGCGGGAGGCCTCCACCCACAACATCACGGCGAAGTATTCCATGGAGACCGTATCGGCCCGGGAGGCCGACTGCTTCACGACGGTCAGCGAGATCACCGCCGTGGAGGCGAAGAATTTCCTGGGCCGCGCTCCCGATGTCATCACGACGAACGGCCTGGACATGGAGCACATTCCGGATCTTGCGCAGGACCGGACGCCGGCCCTCCACGCCAGGGAAAAACTGCTTGCCGCCGCGTCCCGTTTTCTCCGCAAGGACATCTCGCCGGCCACGAAGATCATGGTGATCTCGGGACGGTACGAGTTCCACAACAAGGGGATCGACGTCTTTCTGAATGCCCTGGGGCGATTGGAGCATGAGGCGGCGGCGGGCGACCCCGTCCTGGCTTTCCTGCTGGTCTTGGGAGGCCACACCGATCTGATCCCGCTGCTGCAGGGTGACCAGATGAAGCCGGACCAGGGCAACGCGCCCATCGCCACCCACCGTCTCCACTACGAGGCGTCGGACCCGATCCTGCAGACCTGCAATCGCCTGGGTCTGAAAAACAGCGTTCAGAACCGGATCAACATCATCTTCATCCCGGCCTACCTCAACGGCCATGACGGCTTCCTGGACATGACCTACTACGAGGCCCTCTCCGGCTGCGACCTCGCCGTCTTCCCGTCCTACTACGAGCCGTGGGGCTACACGCCGCTGGAGAGCGCCGCCTATGCCTTGCCCACGGTCACCACCGATCAGGCGGGCTTCGGCCTGTGGGTGCAGAACCGGTTCGGCGAGAACAAGGGCGTGATGCTGCTCAAACGCAGGGGGCAGCCGGCAGCGGTGATCGAGGATCACCTGCACGGGATTCTCCGCGACTTCCTGACCTGGTCGGACCAGGAGCGCGACGAGCGCCGCAAGGAAGCACGGAAGGTGGCCGTGCAATCGAACTGGCGGGAGTTCTACAAACTGTACCTGAAGGCCTACGACCGGGCCCTGGCGGTCGCCGCGTCCCGCGCCGAGCACCTCGCCGTCGAGATGGAGACGCCGGACAAGCAGACCTTCACCGGCGCCATCTCGACGCAGCCCCACTTCCGCACCTTCACGGCGATTGCGAATCTTCCGGAAAAGATCGGGCGTCTGCGCGAGCTCGCCTATAACCTCTGGTGGTCCTGGAACCCGAAGGCGCGCGAACTGTTCGTCTCCCTCGACCCCAACCTGTGGACCCAGATGGGCAACAATCCCGTCCGGATGCTGGAATCGGTCTCGCCGGAGCGCCTGCTCGAGGCGGCCCAGAATTCGGGCTATCTCAGCCAGTACAATCTCACCTTCCAGCAATTCGACAGCTACATGAACGAGAAGCCTTCGCACCGCAGGGTCCGCAGTTCGCAGGACGTCAAGCGGTCCTCACCGGTCGCGTACTTTTCCGCGGAATACGGCCTGCACGAGTGCATCCCCATCTACTCCGGCGGCCTGGGAACGCTCTCCGGCGACCACCTGAAGACCGCGAGCGATCTCAACATCCCCCTCGTCGGCGTCGGGATCCTGTACAAGAGCGGATTCTTCCGGCAGGTCCTTGACCGCAACGGAATCCAGATCGCGGAATACCCGGAAAACGATTTTTCCAATATGCCGGTGCAGATCGTCAGGGACGACCGCGGCAACGAGGTCCAGATCTCGCTCGATCTCCCCGGCAGAACCCTCTTCGCGAACATCTGGGAAGTCAAGGTGGGGCGGGTTTCCCTGTACCTGCTCGATACCGACGTGCCGCGCAACACTGTCCAGGACCGGAAGATCACCTCGCGCCTCTACTATGCCGATCCGCGCACGCGGATCGAGCAGGAGATCCTGCTGGGCATGGGCGGGGTCAGGCTGCTCCGCAAACTGGGAATCCGGCCCTCCGTGTACCACATCAACGAGGGCCACTCGGCCTTCCTGATCTTCGAGCGGATCTCCATGCTCATGAAGGAGGAAAGGCTGAGCTTCGACGAGGCGGCGGAAGCCGTCCGCGCCGGAACCGTCTTCACGACCCACACGCCCGTCGAGGCCGGCAACGAACGGTTCCCCAGGGAATTGATCGAGCATTATTTCAGCAACTTCGTCAAATGCACCGGCATCTCCTGGTCCAAGTTCTGGGAACTCGGGCTCAAGGAGGCCGGCGAGGACAAGCCCTTCTTCATGACCGTCCTCGCCCTGAAGATGAGTTACATGGGCAACGCCGTGAGCCGCGTCCACGGCCAGGTGTCGCGCCGCATGTGGCGCGACGTCTGGAAGGGGTTCCACGAATCGGACATCCCGATCCAGCACGTCACCAACGGGGCGCATCACATGTCCTACCTCGCCCCGCGCATGAGGGAGGTGCTGGACAACTTCCTGGGGATGGACTGGTCGCAGAACATCACCGACCCGGACCGCTGGGCGAGGATCCAGGACGTCCCCGATACGCTCCTCTGGCGCACCCGCTACGAGATCAAGCAGCGCACCGTCGACTTCATCATCGAACACGTCTCCCGCAACTGGCAGAAATACGGTTATTCGAAGACCTGGCGCGAAGAGTTGTTTTCCAAGATCAATCCGACGGCCATGTGGATCGGATTCGCCCGGCGCTTCGCCCCGTACAAGCGGGCCGACATGCTCCTTTCCAACCCGGACCGCCTGGACCGGATCGTGAACCACAAGACGCACCCGGTCCACATCGTCTTCGCGGGCAAAGCCCACCCCAACGACGAGATGGGCAAGAGCATCCTGAAGAAGGTGATCGACATCTGCCGCGAGGACCGCTTCCGGGGGAAGATCTTCTTCATCGAGGACTACGACATCCGGGTCGCCCGGCGGCTTGTCCAGGGCGTCGACGTCTGGCTGAACACGCCGCGGAGACCGAACGAGGCCAGCGGCACCAGCGGGGAGAAGGTCATCATCAACGGCGTCCTCAACATGAGTGTATCCGACGGATGGTGGTGCGAAGGGTATGACGGCAGGAACGGCTGGGTCGTCGGACCGGTCGTGCGCGATTACGCGGAGGAAATCCCGGGGGCGGACGAAGAGGACGCTTTGTCTCTGTACTCCCTGCTGGAAAACACGGTGATCCCCATGTACTACGATCGCGAGGTCTCGGGGATCCCGGAGAAATGGGTGCGCATGATCAAGTGGTCGATGCAAACCCTCTGTCCGAAATACAACACGGACCGCATGCTGCTGCAATACTATCATGAGATGTACGCGCCGACGGCACGGCGGGGCGCCAAGCTCTCGGCGGATTCCTTCGCGATGACCCGCCAGGTCGCCGAGTGGAAGGGCAAGATCCCCCTGCGGTTCTCCTCCCTCCGCCTGCTGGACATCAGCGTCGAGGGGATCCAGGGCGACACGATTCTCGTGGACAAGCCCCTGCGCGTGACGGTCCGCGTCGATCCCGGGAAACTCAGCCGCGACGAAATCCTGGTGGAGCTCATGATCGGGGAGAAGGACGGCAGCGGTTCGCTGACGACCCCCCTGTGTCTCCCGCTGAAGCCGATTCAGGAGGAGTCCGACGGCGTCCTGACCTTTTCGATCGAGTACGTGGTCAGGAAGAACGGATCCTACTTCTACGGCGTCCGCGTGCTGCCCTATCGGGAAAACCTGACGGACAAGCAGGAAACGGGGCTGGTCCTGTGGGGCTGAAAGAGAGCGGTCACCGGCGGTTGATGAGCCAGAGGATCAGCGTCAGGACGACGCTGACGAGGATGGACGTGGTCAGCGGGAAATAGAAGCTGAAGTTCTTCCCCTTGAAGAAAAAGTCGCCGGGAAGGCGTCCGATCCAGGGCAGATGCCCCTTCCCGGCGAGGACCAGCAGCAGTCCGAGCACGGCCACGATCAGGCCGGCGATGATCAGGACCTTCCCCAGATTGAAAGGCTCGTTCATCGGAGCATTCCCCCGGCCGAACATATCTCCATCGCCGCAGCGGCGTCAAGGGAAACGCCGGGATCCTCCGGTCCGGGTGCGTCGGAACGGCCCGGGAGTCTTTCCGGCGAAGCCCAGTGAAAAAGATGATGAATTTCCCCCTGGAAGAAAACGACGTCCACATCTGGCATGCCGCACCGGAAGATCTGCGGAGGCAGGCCCTTCCGGGCGGCCTTCTGTCGCCCGACGAAATCGACCGCCAGCGGCGTTTTTCATCGGAAGCGGCCGCCCTGCTGCACCGGATCGGCCGCGTGCTCGTCCGGACGACCCTGTCGCGGTACGAGGACATTCCCCCCTCCGCCTGGAGATTCCGGTACGGACCGCGCGGGCGCCCCGAGGTCGCGTCTCCCCTCATCGACCCTCCCCTGCGATTCAGCCTCTCCCACACCGACGGCATGGCCGTTTGCGCCGTGGCGCGGGGAATGGACGTGGGCGTCGACGTGGAAAACCTCTCGCGGTCCTGCCGTTTCGAGCAGGTCGCCCGGCGCTTCTTTCCCCCTGCGGAGGTGAGGGACATGGAATCACTGCCCCGGGAGATGCGGCCGAGGAGGTTCTTCGAATATTGGACGCTCCGCGAGGCTTGTCTCAAGGCCGGCGGCTGGGGCCTGTCCCTGCCCCTGAACAGGATCGCGTTCCGTCTTCTGGAGGACGGAGCGGCTGCCGCGTCGTTCGATCCTTCGCTGGGCGAAGATCCCGCGCAGTGGCGGTTCCGTCTCATCCCGCTGCCGCCCGGTCACATGGCGGCACTCGCCGTGAGGGGACGTGAAAAGGAGGATCTCCGCATCACCGTCCGGTACGTCAAACAAGAAGAAGCACGGCCGTAGATCACCCCGCGAATCGAATATGGTCTCCGTTCATCAACAGGCTTCTCCATGGCCGTCGCCCAGCGTCATCATCGTCATCTGAACGGCCTCTTCCGCAGATCCCTGGGCGGGAACTTCTAAAAACGGCAGAGGGCTTGGCATTGAACCAGACCCTCTGGTTGCTCTCGATCGGCAAACCTCGTGTCCCGCCTGGAATTCTTCCGGTTATGCCGACAACAAATTCCGAAGAGCCCGCACGGATTCCAGTCGTTCGAGATTCCAAATCGAGTCGACGAGTCTTTTCGCCCGATCCGATCCCAAGATATCCTGGAGGAGATCCAGGGCTTTCGTTTCGACTTCTGCACGTGTCATCGGATTATCGAAGGTTCCCCGTACGGCAGGAACAAATTCCTCCACGGTCCGCCCGTCCGTCAAATGAACCTTCACCAGGCCAGGACGCTGCCGTTCCTGATCGGCGAATTTCGGATCACCGATCAGATTGACGCGAGCCTGGACTTCGCGGACCTTCGGGTCCGACATGCGCTCATAGGACTCGCAGGCTTTGAAGGTCAGTTTACCATCCAAGAGAATCACGGAAACGATGTACTGGCAGTTGATATCTGGCATGCTGCGATTGTTGACGATCAATGCACATTGGGGCGGCAGATGAACGTCGATTGCCTTGACCTCGTCGGCGGTGAGGCCGTGCTTCGCGACCAGAGTTGTCATGGCGTCAGCGGCAGCCTGGATCGGTGACCCCACGGAGAATTTCTTTATATTGGCGACGGAGATCTCATAGTGGCTCCCGAGATTGTCGATCCATTTGGGAAATTCGCTTTGCGCGGGGCAGTACATCTCGAAAAAATTATTGGGACCCGAAAAAATGTCCTCCTCTCCCGTGAAGCCATTCTGGACGAACATTGCGGAAGTCACGCCATTCCGGGCGCCCATGCCCGCAAAGACAAATGCCTTTTCGACATGCTCCCCGTCTCTCGGCCAGGAAGTAATCCCCGATGCCTGCTGGCCCGTATACGCGAGCGCATGACGAACCTGCCGCGCACTGAGTCTTGCCAGGCTGGAAGCGGCGGCCGCCGCCCCGAAAAGCGGTCCCATGGCGTGGGTGGAAAAGCCTTTGATCTGGCAAGGGACGAGGCTCATCACGCGTGCAATACGTGAGGAGACATCGTACCCTAAGACGACCGCACGCAGAAAGGCCTCACCCGAGGCGCTTTCCCTTTCCGCCATCGCAAGGGCGGCAGGAACGATTGCACAGCCGGGATGGGTGAAGGAAGGCGCATGGGAATCGTCCGTTTCGTCGGCGTGCGCGGAAAAGCCGTTCACCATCGCGGCATTGATGGCCGTCGTCAAGAATTTCGACCCGATGACCTGACATTCCGCCGTGCCGCCCTGGGTCTCGATGAATTTGATGGCGAGTTCGCCTGTCTTCAGTCTTGATCCAGAGACCATGGCCGCAAGAGTATCCAGGATATGATGTTTCGCTTTTTCCACAACGGCATCCGGCAGGACGCGATCTCCCGCTGACGCGATATAGCTGCTGAGGCGATCCATGATGCTTTGATCATTCATCTGCATGGCAAAAAATCCTCCTTGGAAGATCTACTCGCGGCAGTTACTCTTCACCTCGAGGAGAGAAACTTGGCTCGGCTCGTACGGACGCATCATCGGCTCCCCATCATGTGATTGGGCAGCCACAGTGCAATCTCGGGGAAGATATAGACGATGATGATGCTCAGTACGATGATGGCCAGGAACGGCATGGCCCCGCGGGTAATGGTCTGTAACGGTACGCCCGATATATCGCCGGTGACAAACAAACACAGCCCCACCGGCGGCGTCACCACCGCCATCATCATGCTCATGATGACGACCGTGCAGAACCAGACCGAGTCCCATCCCATCACCTTGAGCAGAGGGAAGAAGATCGGCGTCGTAATGAGAATGATGGGAGTCACGTCCATCAGCATTCCCAGCACAACCAGGATCGCCATAATGATGAACATCACAAAGGGGGGAGGAGCATGTAAGGAAACCAGCCATGTGGCGAGATGCTGGGGGATTCCCACGACGCTCACCAGATAGCTGAAGACCCGCGCTCCGATGACGATCATCAGGATGGCGCAGCTTGCCCTCGTGGCGTCCATAAAGGAAAGCCGGATGTTTTCCCAGGTCAGTGTCCCGATCAGAAGGGCGATGAACAGGGCACCGGCGCATCCCACGGCGGCAGCCTCCGTCGGCGTCATGATGCCGCTGTAGATTCCGCCGAGCACGACCAGAATCAGAAGGATACTCGGCCATACCTTCCGGAAGGCCGCCACCTTCTCCCGAGTGGAAACTGTTCCTGCGGCGGGCGCCTCCTCTATGCCCAGTCCGGAAGCGATAACGCAATAGACGCAGTAGAAGATCATGATCATGATGCCGGGCACGATACCCGCCATGAAGAGCCGGCCGATGGAATCGCCCGTGATCAGACCATAAAGGATCATCGGAAGACTCGGAGGGATGAGGATCCCAAGCCCGCTGGAGCTCGCCAGCATACCCGTACTGAGACGTTCGCTGTACCCTCGTTTCTTCATCTCCGGGTACGCCATCGTGCCCACGATGGCGATCACGGCGAGGGCCACTCCGGTGATCGCCCCCATAAACGCGGAGGCAATGACGCTGGCCATCGCCAATCCGGCGGGGATGCTCCCGAATAATTTGTGCAGAAAGGCAAAGAGCCCTTCTCCCAATTTCATCCGGAACATGATCTCCCCCATCAGAAGAAACAGCGGCAGGCACAGCAGAACGAAGTTCGTCGACACCTCCCAGGCGATGTTCCCCACAACGGAAATGGCGGCCGGTTTCAGAAAGAGACAAATCCCCGTCGCGCCGGCCAGGCCGAGAGCAAAGGCGACCGGAACGCGCAACAGGAACAGTCCGATCAATATGAACAGCATGATGATCGTAACAAGATGCCATTCCATATTACGATATCTCCTTTCCGGCCGGGTCCGGGCTGTCGTCTCCTGTCACCGCAGCGGCGATGTTGGCCCAGAGAAACAACAGGATCTGCAGCAGCAGCAATACGGCTCCGATGAACATGACGATCTGTATGTACCCTACGGGAAAATCCATCTCCGTGCCCGAACGGGTCCCATCCCTCAGGGAATCGAAGGCGAATTTCCCCGTCTGCCATGTCAGGATGCCGATCCAGACCATGGAAAGCAGCGGCTCGACGATGTCGATGATGCGACGCCCTTTGGGCCGGAGAAAATCGTACAGGAAGTCGATCTTCACGTAGCGGTTGATCTGGTAGACGTAGGCCACGCCCAGGAAGATAATGAAAAGCATGAGACAACCTGAGACGTCGAAGCTCCACATCGTGGGGGAACTGAATATTCCCCTGGAGACGACTTCGTACGACACCGCAAAGACCAGAGCGAACTGGCAAAAGCAGCTGACATAGAAGAGCTTGCTGTTGATCTTCCTCAGCATGGCGGCCAGCGGTCCTTTCGGGACCACGGGCTCGTGAGAACCATGTACTTTCATAGGATCACGGTCCTTTCTCATCGGCAGGTCAGCCCGGGCGGCCTCCGGCATCGCCGCAAGAATGCGAACCCCTTGCGCCGCCCCGCCATTTCCGGCAGCCGGTTCCAATGCCCATCGTGTCGATCGTCAACTTTTCGGTTTTTTCTGTTTCTTCAGCAGCATCTCCAAAAGAGCCTGCCCATCGGCCCCCTGGTCTTTGGCCCATTTGTCCCAAACGGGCCGAACCATATCAGACCATCTCTGGGCTTCCTTGTCCGGAAGCGGATAGTATTCCTTGGCTTTCGCTTTGGCATTGTTTCTGGCTACATCCGCTTCGGCATAGGCATGCTTCCCTCCCCATGTTTCCGTTTCCCTTGAGCACTCCAGAACGATCTTCTGCAGATCCGGCGCCAGCTTGGCGAAGACCGCCGGGTTCATCAAGATGAAGTAGTTGCCGGTATACCATTTGCTCCCCGTTACATAGGGCGCGACTTCGTAGAAACTGTTCGCTATGTAGGTCTCATCGATTGTGATTGCCGCATCAACCGTGCCGTTCTGCAGGGCCGGATAGATTTCGGCCGCTGCAATCGAAGCGGTCCCGGCGCCAAACGCTCTAACCGAAGCCGGCAGCACTTTGCCCCCGGACACCCTGATCTTCTTTCCCTTGAAATCCTCGGCAGCACGGATGGGAGTCCTGCTGACAACGACATTGAATGTGCCCATCGGAAACGCCAGCAGCGGTTTGCACCCTTTCTTTTCTATCTTGGCCGTGAAGAAATCCCGGTTATCCCTCCAGGCATCCCAGAAATCGATCAACGAAATCGACGGCGGCGGCAATGGGAGAATGAACAATTCCACTGATGGTACGTCGCCCGTGAAGTACGACGTGCTCAAGAGCGAGACGTCAATCGCTCCGCTTGAGGTACCCTTGAAGGCGTCCTTTCCGCTGATGATTTCTCCGGAATAGTGCAACTCGACTTTGACTCTGCCGTTTGTCTTCTTTTCGACCAGATCCGCCCAATAAGCGGCGACCTCTCCCCGCATATCTTTCTTGTTGTATTCAGTGGACATGGTTAGCTTGATCGCGGGTGTCGACTTTTCCGCCGCGTATCCCGCCGCAGCAAAACAGAAAACCATGATCAAGAAAAGGCACGCACAAAGCAGCTTCTTCCCGTTGTTCCGCATGACTCCCTCCTTTTTTCCAGAGCGATTTAAGACGCCTGTACCATTCGGCCGTCTCTTCGAGTCGACCTGCTCGCTTCCCCTCGCCTGCCTAAACCAACAACGGCACAAGTTGTTGGATAACCTCCAATTCTTCGAGCCGCCCCACTGTTGCGATCAGTCGATCCAGTTTCTCTTCCGGCATGGAATTCACGCTCACGGAATTGCAGTCCAGCAGTTTCCGTCTGGCATCGGCGGGGGTAAAAGGATTCTTCGGACTTCCCAGCGGAATGTCCACCTGCTGGACGAACTCCCTGCCATCCATGGTCTTGATTTTGATTCGGGTCGGCTCAATGCTTCCCCCGGTGAGCGCCGGATCCAGTTCGACGACGATCTTATCCGTAAGCCGATGCAGGACAGGATCCCGGGCGGCCTCATCCGTGTAATCCCGCACGGATGCCCTCTTCTTCGCAACGGCTGTCGCCACTGACCAGGGGATGCTGAATTGCGTTCCTACGGCGTTCTTGGGGTGGCGTTTTGTCTCAATCGGACTGCAAAGGAAATAACTCCCCTCGCCCGTGAAGACGGTGATCGCATCAACATCTTCGGGTCTTATGTCGTGCTTTCTTACGATGGCCAGTGCAGCATCGATGGCCGTGTGATTTACCACTCCGCACGAATAGGGTTTGAGGCTTATGTCTTCATTCTCGAATTGCATCCCCAAGTTGTTCGTCAGCTTGGTCAGGTCGCAATAGGGGCTTTGAGGATGATAAAGGCCATAGAAGCCGACTTCGCCCTCGATGAAGCTCTTTGCGCCGGTATTTCCCCGCTGGGCCATCATGGCCGAAGCGACTCCCGCCCTGCTGGCAAACCCTGGCCCGAGCCGCTTCGCCTGAGCGCCTTCGCGCAGACACTGTGTGTTTCCCGCCGCCTGATGATAGGCCAATCCCAGGGCATTCAGCATTTTCTCCTGGTCCAATCCCAAGATTCTACCAGCGGCGGCCGCGGACATGAAATAGCCGAACAGCGCGGTAAAATGCCAGTAATGCCAGGCCAATTGCTCCTTCTCACCCGGAGGGGCCGTCAGGACGAGACACATCCGGCAACCGAAATCCACCGACGCGGCGACGGTGGCAATGAATTCTTTTCCACTCACCGCACTCTTTGTTTCTGCAACGGCCAATGCCGGCAGCACCGTTACCACGGCGCTGTGCAGCATGATCTTGTTGTAGGTATCATCGAAGTCCCATGCATGGGCCATAGCGGCATTTGCCTGGGCGGCGTGGAGCGCCGGCAGCTTGCCTCCAAAGGCAAAAACGGTGCTTTCCGGCTTCCCGCCCCATTCCTTGAGGAGTCCCACCAGTTCCCTCATCCCCGAGGCTCCACTACCGCCTAAGGCCACGGAAAGAATATTGAGAATTTGCGCCTTTGTGGCCTTGACGACGCCTTCGGGAAGATCTTCGTACTGGAGACCGATGATGTAATCCGCCAACTGCTGTTCGATCTTCATTGCTTACCATCACCTCCGTCAATCAGGATCGTTGCCTCCGCCACTCCGACGGAACCGGCATTGCCCCGTCCGGATTCCCGTCGGGCATGGCCCATGGACGAGTCCGCCGTCTGCTACGCCGTGCTGCTAGACGGCCGCGCAAATGATTACCCTGCGGCGACGTACACGGACTTCCCTTCCGGTACACCGATGTGACAAACAAGTGATTAGGCTTCCGTCTGTTTTTTAACAATATCCGTGCCAACGGCGACGCCCCGCAAAGACGGCGACGATCATCCGCCGGCGCGCGCCAAGCCTACGGGATTGCAGGCAATGTCCTGACCCGAAATTCCGGTCGTTCACCTGTCCAAGCTCGACAGATCATTCCCGTTGCAAAGAACTTGTATCAACCCGTATCAGTCTGTTATACGGTGTAACATCTTTTCGACTCCGAGGTAATGCATCCATGACGAACAGAGATGTACGCATCGGGTTGATTCACGGTTCGCAGGAACTGATCGAAGAAACGCTCCGGCTCGCCAAATTGAGGGCCTATGACGTCACCGTCGCTCCGTTTTCCATCGATCACGCCATCCCGGCCGGTCAGCAGATGGAAAAGGACGGCATCGACATCATCATCAGCCGCCGGTTTACGGCAAGCGTTCTGCGCAAACATATCACCATTCCGGTCCTCGCCGTACCCGTCACATTTTTTGATGTCTACCAGAGTATCTGGAGGGCATCGAAGAGATGGAAACATATCCTGGTTCCCTTGTACCGCGGGAGCGTCGAAAGTGAAAAGATTGTGGAACTGAAGAGCATGATCGATGCGGAGATCCATTATTACGAGTACGACAACCAGAAAGAGATGGAGGCTGCGATAAGAGCCGGACTGGAAAAGGGCTGTCAGGGTGTTGTGGGCGGTCCGAACACGAAGAGCCTGGCGGTAAAACTGAGTATGGAGTGCGAAGAAATAACATCCAGCAGCGAATCCATCGGATTTACGCTGGACGAAGCCTACTGGATTGCCGTGAATCGCAGGACGGAAAACGAGCAAAGTCAGCTTTACAGGACGATTGTCAATATGAGCCTGAAAAGCGTCGTCGCCGTGGATCAGAGCGGGACGGTCAGGATAGCCAATGAACAAGCGAATCGGTTATTGAATATCGGCAAGACGCACGACAAGACGTACAACATCAAGGATGCACTGCACAGCGGCACCGTACTCACCGCGATAGGAATGGGGAAGTCGCTGAATTATCACGTCGAACAAATCGAAGGTAAGCAGTACATGATTGAATATCTTCCCGTGGAACTGGAAAATAAATCCATAGGCGGCATTATAACCATTGAAGATATTGAAAGTGTCATGCGCGCTGAAAATGAGGTTCGGAGAAGCATTACAAGAGGGCTCATCGCAAAATACTCGCTCGATGAGTTTGTCTACAAGAATCCGGATACGGATCAATTGATCGGCAGAATAAAGAAATACGCTGACACCGAATCAACCATTCTCATTACCGGTCCAACGGGAACAGGCAAAGAAATCATCGCCCATAGTATTCATCGACTGAGCAGGCGAAAGTCCGGTCCATTCGTGTCGATCAACTGCGCCGCCATTCCGGAGCAACTCCTCGAAAGTGAATTGTTCGGGTATGAAGAGGGCTCCTTTACGGGGGCAAGACGGGGGGGGAAAACTTGGCTTGTTCGAGCTTGCGCACAAGGGCACCATCTTCTTGGATGAAATCGGATCGATGCCTTTGAGTCTTCAGGGCCGATTGTTGAGGGTACTGCAGGAAAGGGAAGTCATGAGAATCGGGGCCGACAAACTAATACCCATCGATGTGCGCGTTCTCGCGGCGACGAACGAAGACTTGCGGCACGCGGCCCTGTCCGGGAAATTTCGCGAGGACCTGTTCTTCAGAATCAATGTGCTTAGCCTGCAAATTCCGCCCTTACAGAAACGCATTCAGGACATTCCCTATTTGGTACAGTACCTGGTGAATCAGTTATCACAAAAACACAATATGCCCGCAATAAGGATACCGAAATCATGCGTGAAGAAACTGATGCTGCTGTCCTGGCCGGGAAACGTTCGAGAGCTGTCCAATTTCATCGAAAGTCTTATCGTTCTCTCTCAGGGAGTTTTTTCAAAGGATATTTTTCAACAACAATACACGGAATTGGCCGATTACTCGCAAAGCAGGTCTCTTGAATCTCATTCGGCAAGTTCCGAAGAAAGGTTTGTTCGGGAAAGGACGCAGGACCCCACAGTCCAGAATCGCGAGTACATCCTCCAGGTTCTTCGGGAGAATAGATTCAACAAGACGCTGACCGCCAAAGAACTGGGCATGAGCAGAATGACTCTCTGGCGAAAATTGAAATGCAGTTAGTGTTCGGTCTTCCCCGAATGGATTCCGCGCGCGGGAAGTATGAGGGGCACGTTTCGTTGCCGATGATGTCCCGGAAGTGAAGGCTTGTTCCGGCCGTTTCCCGATCAACCGATCACCAGTCGAACGGATCGTCCTTTGTAAAATCCGGGGACAGAGCCCGATCGTCGACTTCCTGAACAAAGAGTTCCTCGAATCCCAGGTCCAGCGCAAAGTTGACGACGCGCTCGTACTCTTCCTTCGTGATCCTCCTGCCGATCAGCGGGTGATCCTTGACCGGCGGGATGGGCGAATACTGCGACATGAGGCTGAGCGGCAGGGTGCGCGGGGCGATCGCCCGCAGGCGCTCCAGGGCCGCCAGGCTGTTTTCCACATGGCCGGGAAGGATCAGATGGCGGACAATGACCCCGCGGTTGGCAATCCCCTCTTCGAGATCGAGTCCGCCTCCCGCCTGGCGGACCATCTCCTCGATCGCCGCGGCGGCGCGGCTTGAATAATCCCCGATCCCCGAGAACGACCCGGCCACGCGGTCATCGCCGTACTTGAAATCCGGCAGGTAGACGTCGACGAGCCCTTCGATCAGGCGCAGGACATCGGGATCCTCGTAGCCTCCGCAATTGAAGACGAAAGGAAGGCGCAGTCCGCTTCGGCGGGCGAGGGACACCGCTGCCGCGATCCCCGGAATCTGCGGCGTCGGCGTCACGGCTTCGATGTTGTGGCAGCCCTCTTCCTGGAGGCGGAGCATGATCCGGACGAGCCCCTCCGCATCGAGAAGACCTCCGCCCGCCCGATGGCTGATCTGATGGTTCTGGCAGTAGGAACACCGCAGGTTGCAGGAGGAGAAGAAGATCGTCCCGGCACCCCGGCTGCCGGAAAGAGGCGGCTCCTCGCCGTGATGCGCCAGGGCGCGGTCGACGCGCAACCGGTCGTCGAGGCCGCAGAAGCCCTTTTCCCCCCTCGTCCGATCGACGCGGCAACGCCGCGGGCAGAGCGTGCAGTTTTTCAGGATCTTCTTCAGGGGCTCGATATTCGCTTCCATGAAATTGACGGCTTCCATATTCCGATTAGATTGCTCTGCCCCAGGCGGCTCAAAAATGCCCGGATGCAAGGCCCCCCGATGGTTCGGCAGGCTCACCATGACAACTCCGACAGCCTGTCCCGAGCTTGCCGAAGGATCGAACAGCGAAGGACGAGGGAAACGCCGCAGACGGGCGTTTTTCAGCCCCCTGTCAGAGGCTCGACCAGTTTCCCCAACCTGCGGCTCTCGACGAGATCGAGAAAGACTTCTCCAAGAGGGGCGGCGATTTCGACGGCGGCGCGCCATTTTCGGATGCGCTCCGACGGCCGGTTGACATAGGTCCGGAAATCGTCCCGGTCGGGAATCTTTCCGTCGGGAAGGCTCTGGACGAACCCCGGGGTGGGTGTGATCATGAGGACGTTGCCGAGGACGTCCTCCGGCACGCGCCGGTGAGACAGCTTCTTGTCGAGCCAGCCGGGCACGATCCGTTCCTGATGGTGGAAGAAAAGCGTGATCTCGTCATCCTGCCTGGAATAGCGATGGGTCAGGTGATAGTCGACCAGTCCGCCGTCCCGGTAGGTCCCGTAGGGGGCGCCATAGATGTTCCTCACCCCGGCGACGACCAGGGGAATCGCCCCGGACGCCACGACGGCGGCCTTGAAGTTGGCCGCACTCAGGGGAATATGGCGCCCGCGGAAGCCGCGCTGCAGGCAGAAGTACGGCGGCAGGGCGCCGTGGAAGAAGACAACGCGTTCGGCAAAATAGCGGAGGAGCGAGCGATTGAAGGCGTTGGCCGCGAAGCAGAATCCCAGGCCCAGCCGCTGGAGAATGCCGTTCTCCGCCGCGACGAGATGCCGCGTGCGGGCCGTAATGACGGCGAGCCGGTAATTCTTGTTGGCCAGTGCAAAAGGAAGGGCGTCGTTTTCGATATAGGAATCGACGATCCTCCAGAGGGATGCCAGGATCGAAGCCGGTGTGTCGCGGCGGCTGTACACGGTGTCGATGTAGGACTCCATGAGGATCCGGTAGGATTTCAACGCCTCGGGCTGCAGCCACGCCGCGAGGCGCCAGGCGCCTGCCGATGCCCCCACGAGAAGCGGTGCCCGCTTCCTCTTCAGAACGCCTTCGCGCAGGAGGGCGCGGTCGAAACCGCAGGAGATGAGCCACCTCGGACCGACGGCCGGCGCGAAGTAGGCGGCAATGCTGCCCCAGTCGAAGCCGCCGTCGCGGAGGAGCGGATAGATTCTTTTCCCGGCAAGGATGCGGATGCGGCTGCTCATCGAGAACCTATGGTGAGACGTCGGCCGGCCTTCCCCGTCTCGTGGCGTCTGCCCTCAAGCCCGGAAATCGCCTTGACAGGGGTTTGCGCCTTTTGTACAGTGGCGCCGACCGAAGAATCGCGGCGGGAACGCTGTGGCCGTGGAATGGCGGTTCATAACCGAACCTCCGGAATTTGTCAACGAATATCCCCGAACCGGAAGACCTTCGCATGGACATCGATGCCTACGTAACCGAAGCGGCCAGGGATGCCAAGAGGGCGGCGGGCATGCTGGCGCGTTGTTCGACGGACGCGAAAAATCGCGCGCTTTCCTTCATGGCGAAGGAGATCGCCGCGCGGTCCGAATTCCTCAAGACGGAAAATGCGAAGGATCTGCGCCGGGCGGAAGGAGCCGGCCTGTCCGGGGCAATGCTGGACCGGCTTGCCCTCAAGGACTCCGTCATTGCAGCGATGGTGAAGGGCCTCCGCGAGATCATCGCGCTGCCCGATCCCGTCGGGCGCGTGACCTCCATGTGGAAGCGCCCCAACGGCCTCGTCGTCGGCCGGATGCGGATCCCTCTGGGCGTGATCGGGATCATCTACGAGGCGCGGCCGAATGTCACCGTGGACGCGGCGGCGCTGTGCCTGAAGGCGGGCAACGCCGTGATCCTCCGGGGCGGATCGGAGGCGATCGACTCCAACGTGGCCGTCGCCGGGATTCTCCGGAATGCCCTGCAGCGCGCCGGGCTTCCCGAAGCGTCCATCCGCCTGCTGGAACGGACGGAGCGCGGGGTGGTCCATGAACTCCTGCAGAAAGAGGAGTACGTGGACCTCATCATCCCCCGCGGCGGCGAAGAGCTCATCCGGGCCGTCGTCGGTGCCTCCCGCATCCCCGTCATCAAGCACTACAAGGGCGTGTGCCATGTCTTCGTGGACGCCTCTGCCGATCCGGACATGGCGGAGGACATCTGCATGAACGCCAAGGTCCAGCGTCCCGGCGTCTGCAACGCCATGGAAACCCTCCTCGTGCACCGGGACATCGCCGGGACCTTCCTGCCGAGAGTCGCTCGTCGCCTCCAGGCGGCAGGCGTGACGCTCCGGGGCTGCGAACGGACCCGTGCGATCCTCCCCGGCATCGAGGCCGCCACCGAAGACGACTGGAGCCGCGAGTATCTGGACCTGACGCTCTCCGTCCGCGTCGTCGACGACCTGAGCGCCGCGGCCGCCCATATCGAAACCTACGGCTCGCTCCACACCGAGGCGATCGTCACCCGGGATTACGGCAATGCGCAACGGTTCCTGAACGAAGTCCAATCCTCGGCGGTGCTGGTCAACGCGTCGACCCGCTTCAACGACGGATTCGAGCTCGGGCTGGGCGCCGAGATCGGCATCAGCACAACGAAGCTTCACGCCTACGGCCCCATGGGTCTCGAGGAGCTGACGACGCAGAAGTTCATCGTCTACGGAAACGGACAGGTGCGGTCATGAAGTGGGGCCTCTTCGGCGGCACCTTCGATCCGATCCACATGGGCCACCTGCGTTGCGCGGAGGAAGTGCTGGAGATCTTCGAACTGAACCGCATCATCTTCGTGCCGGCCTCCCTTCCCCCCCACAAGCTCGACGCCCGGATCACGCCCTTTCATCACCGCGAGCAGATGGTCAAGCTCGCCATCGACGGCAATCCCGACTTCTCCTTCTCGGATGTCGAGTGCCAAAGACAGGGAAACTCCTATTCGGTGGAGACGGTGGAGTATTTCCTGCAAAAATACGTGAAGGACCTCGATTTGTTCTTCATCACGGGGCAGGACGCCTTTCAGGCGATCCGGACCTGGAAGGACTGGCAGAGACTCCTCGCGATGTGCCATTTCGTCGTGATGACGAGGCCCGGTTACGCGAACATGACGCTGGATGGGATCCTGCCCGCGGAATTTTCATCGACCTTCGCCTTCGACGAGAAGGTGCAGGGCTACCGCGGCCCGACGGGCCGGATGGTCTATTTCCGGCAGGTCACCTTCCTGGACATCTCGTCGAGCGACATCCGCAGGCGGGCCGGTGAGGGCAAGTCGATCAAGTACATCGTGCCCGATGCGGTCCGTCATTACATTGCGAAGCACTCGCTGTACCGCACCGGTTGATTGCGTGACCGTAAAAGAGGGCGAGGGGCGCCTCCCGCATCGGGGGCGCCTTCTTCATTTTCGGGAGAAAACTCTTACGCAAGGCCGCCGAGAAACATCAGCAGACGGGAGTACAGAAATATCGCCGTGAACAGGAGGGCAAGCGGCAGGGCGGCGATGCGGTAAACCTGGAGGATGGTCACGCCGAAATATTGGTTCGTCAGTACGAAGCACAAATGCATCGGCGTGAAGAGGACTCCCATGAAGCCGCTCCCGAAGGCCAGCATCATGTAGGGGAGGATGTGCGCACCCTCTCCGAAGGAAACGACAAGAGGAATCAGGATCGGGAGCGTGCTGCCGACAAAGCCGATCGTGATCCCGACGATGCCGCCGACAAAGAAGGGCAGGAGGATCACGATCAGAACGAGCGGCAGTCCCATCGCCGTGAATTCCCGGGCGATGGCCTCGACGGCCCGGCTGTCTTCCATGACGCCCTTGAACAGGAGAATGGCCATCGCCATGTAGATCATGTTGAGCAGCTGCGGGTCCAGCAGGACCTTCTTCAGCTCGGCCGCTTTCATGCGGTTCTGGATCCAGATCCAGCCGATGGCGAAGCACAGCGACACGCAGAGGCCGATCTCGATGGCGATCGACAGCCTCGGATAGAGGAGCGAGATTCCCTCGCCCAGGCCGAGGCCGCCGACAATGACGACGAGGATGGGCGTAAGTTCTCTGAAAAACGGGCCGAGAGGCGGCCGTTCCGCATGTTGCAGGCCCGCCTTGTGACGCATCTGGCGATTCACGGGCAGGTACCCGATCCCCAGGGCGCAAAGCGTGATCGGCATCATGGCGACAACGAACCCCCAGAGGTCCAGGCCTGCCAGCGTCGTCGTGAGCAGCACCCCCGGATACAGCGGCCACCAGTACTCCCAGATGTGGCGGAACCACTGGTTGACGAATCCCAGTTGGACGGGGGTCAATTCGGTGTCCTTTCCGATGGACTTCACCATCGGGCAGGAGAAAACGGCCCCGCCGGGCATCGGCAGAAGCCCGATGAGCGCGGGGAAGACGACGATATTCAGGCGGACATCGGTGATCAAACCCTGAAATTTGTTCAGCAACCGCTTCATCTGACCGCCTGCCTCCATGCTGTTGCTGAGCACGAGGATCAGCGAAACGACCGCTGAAAGGGCCAGGCTCTTGGGGTGAAGGGCCGAGGCGACGATCGACTTTGCGATGGCCAGGGGCGGCATGACGAACAGCAACCCCAGGAGAATCGAGCTGAAAAAAAAGGTGTTTCCCAGCGACAGCTTGCTGCGGATGGCGACGAGCAGAAAGGCGAACACCAGGAGGAGTTTGACGATTGCGGGAATGCTTTCCAGGAACGGTATCATGGCACCCTTCTCACGAAGGGTGGGGAATAGACCGGAACGGCGTCCTTGTCAAGGCTTTCCTGCCGTCCGACGAGGGGCAGCGGAAACGGCCGCGGGAGGGAACGGGATGAAGGACCGGGAATGGGAGGGGCTGATCCAGGTGGCCGGAATCCGCGATGCCGCGGAAGCCGGCATGCTCGTCCGGTCCGGGGTGCGGCAGCTTGCATTTCCCCTGGGACCGGGCATCCGGGACATCGATCTTCCGGAGGATGAGGCGGTCCGGATCATCGCGACGCTCGGCCCCGCGGTCAGGACGATCCTCATCACCTATCGCGCCGATGCCGGCGCCATCGCCGCCGACTGCGAACGCCTGGGAGTCGCCGGCGTCCAACTCCACGGCCCGATCGCCGTGGAGGAAATCGCCGTCCTCAAACGCCTGCATCCGGGACTCCTCGTCATCCGGAGCCTGATCGTGGGAAGGCAGGAACCTGACGCGGTCGAACGTGAAATGGCCGCCTGCACCCCCTTCGTCGACGCCTTCCTGACCGACACCTTCGACCCCGAGAGCGGCCGCTCCGGCGCGACGGGACGCACCCACAACTGGGAGATCAGCCGGCATCTGGCCGAGATTTCTTCCCGGCCGCTCATCCTCGCCGGGGGACTCCATCCCGGCAATGTCCGGGAGGCGATCCGGCGCGTGCGTCCCGGCGGCGTCGACGCCCACACGGGCCTCGAAGGCCCGGACGGCCGGAAAGACGCGGCGCTCGTTGCGGCCTTCGTCGCCGAGGCCCGCGCCGGCTTCGCGGAGGCGGCCCGATGATCAGGGGATGCCTGTACGCGGTCTTTTCCGCCTTCTGCTTCGGGATGATCGCCATTCTCGTGAAGCTGTCCTACCAGGCGGGCCTCCGGGACATGCAACTCCTGGCGATCCGCTGGCTGTCGGGGGCCGTCATGCTCTTCCTCTATCTGCTGCTCCGTGATCCCGGACTCCTGAAGGCGAACCTCCGGACCATCGCCAAGGCGGCGGTCCTCGGCGCCGGTTTCCATTTCCTGGGCAGCATGTGCTTCTTCAAGTCGCTCAAGTACATCCCCGCCGCAACGGCCTCACTGATCCTGTACTGCTATCCCGTGCTCGTCACACTGATCTCCGCCGTCGTCTTCCGCATGAGGATCGACCGTTTCGTGGCGATCTCGCTCCTCCTCACGACGGCCGGCTGCGCCCTCGTCTTCTACGACGCCTTCGTCAAAGCCCTCGACGCAGCAGGCATCGGCCTGGCCGTCGTCACGACGGTCACATTCTCCGCGTGCATGATCTTCACGCAGATCTTCCTGCGCGGCGAGCGGCCGCTGACGATGTCTTTCTACATGGTGCTCTCGGCGGGAATCGCCTTCACCGTCGCCGACGGCGGCATCCCGGTCGCAAGCCTCGACGCACGACAGTGGACGCTGGCCTTGTCGCTGGGTCTTGTCTCGACGGCGATCGCCTATGTCTTCCACTTCCGTGCCGTGGAGATCGTGGGCAGCGCCTACACGTCGATCTTCTCGACCGTCGAACCGATCACCACCGTCGTCATGGCCTTCGCGGTCCTCGGGGAGGACATCGTCGTCCTGCAGATCGTCGGCGTCCTCCTGATCGTGGCGGGGATCGTGATGCCGAATCTCAGGGAATGGCGGGCGATGAGATTGCCGCGCTAGGGCGGCGGGAGTGGGTTTCAGGATTTCTCCGCGACCGCTTTGAAGAACGTATAGCAGAAAACGCCGTCCTCCCGGGCCGTCCGGTACAAATCCGCGATTCCGCGGTCAAAGGTCTCCTCATCGATCAGCCCCGCGGAAAGGGCGGGTTCGCGGACGCCCTCGATCATGGCCGTGAAGGTCTTGCGGATGAAGCCGTCGACAAGCCTCGGCCTGCTCGCATCGACATAGACCATCCGCGGGGAGACGCGGACCGCGCCGAATCCGGCCTCCGAAAGAAGCGGGTGGAGTTCCCTGCCGATGAGGGCGTTGCCGCCGGCCCGCGCCTGCAGCTCCACCTGGCAGCGGATCGCCCGGCGGGCCGCTTCGCTGTCGGGGTGGAAATAGGCCGATCCGTGGTCGCCTTCGATGACCGTGATCGTGCCGCCGGTCCTGAGGACCTTCTTCAACAGCGAAAGCGCGGCGACGGGACGCGGCAGGTGCTCCAGCACGAAGCACACGAAGATGTGGTCGAAGGATTCCGGACCGAAAGGCAGGTTGAAGATGTCGGCGTTGCAGAAAACCACATTCTTCAGCCCGGCCCCTGCCACCGCCTCGCACGCCTTCGGGAGGGATTGCCCGGAAATGTCGACGGATGTGATGGACGCCTTCGGACTGTTGGCCGCGAGCGTGACGGTCTGGGCGCCCACCCCGCAGCCCGCTTCCAGGATCCGGTTGCCGGCCGGATAGACCGTATCGGCGTGCAGCAGCTCGACCAGCGTCGAGGCCTGGTCCTGCAGCCGCAGGTTCTCCCTGCGGTCGTATCCGTGCACGTAGCGCCTCGTCATTTTCCCCCGCTTTCACCCGAGCCGTCGCTCTTTTTCGCCCGCTGCATCACATCGCGGACAGGTGATCGCCAGCCCTCAAAACTTCGCGCAGGAAGCGCCCGGTATGGGACCCTTCGACGCGGGCCACCTCTTCCGGCGTGCCGGCGGCGACGATGGTCCCGCCGCCCGGCCCGCCCTCGGGCCCCAGGTCGATCACATGGTCCGCCGACTTGATCACGTCCAGGTTGTGCTCGATGACGACGACCGTATTGCCCTTGTCCACGAGCCGCGCCAGCACCTCCAGAAGGTTGTGGACGTCGGCGAAATGCAGGCCGATCGTCGGCTCGTCGAGGATGTAGAGCGTGTTGCTGTTCGTCTTCTTGCTCAGTTCACGGGAGAGCTTGATCCGCTGGGCCTCACCGCCCGACAGCGTCGTCGCCGACTGGCCGAGGCGGATGTAGCCCAGGCCGACGTCCTGCAGGAACTGCAGCTTCGCGCGGATCGCCGGGATGTTCTCGAAAAAGACGAGCGCCTGGCTCACCGTCATGTCCAGGACCTCGGCGATGTTTTTTTCCTTGTAGCGGACCTCGAGGGTGTCCTGGTTGAAACGCCTGCCGTGGCAGACATCGCAGGTCACATACACGTCGGGCAGGAAGTGCATCTCGATGCGGATGAGGCCGTTCCCCTCGCAGGCCTCGCAGCGTCCGCCCTTGACGTTGAAGCTGAAGCGGCCCGGCTTGTAGCCCCGCATCCGCGCCTCGGGAAGATTCGTGAAGAGGTCGCGGATGTGGACGAAGACGCCCGTGTAGGTGACGGGGTTGGAGCGCGGCGTCCGGCCGATGGGCTGCTGGTTCATCATGATGACGCGCTCGATCCCCCCCAGGTCGACGACGCGCTTGATCTTCCCGAAGCCGCCGCGGATGTTGCCCAGCCTGCGGGAGACCACCCGGCTCAGCGTCTCGACGACCATGGTGCTCTTGCCCGAGCCGGACACGCCCGTCACGGCCGTGAAGAGGCCGACCGGGACGCGGATGTCGACGTTCTTGAGGTTGTGCTCGCGGGCCCCCTCGATGACGATGTAACGGCCGGTGCCCTTTCGGCGCCGGGCAGGCATCGGGATGGACAGCCTCCCCGACAGGTATCCGCCCGTGAGCGACGTCTCGCTGCGAAGGATCTCCTCCGGCGTCCCCTGGAAGACCACTTCTCCCCCGTCCTGTCCCGCCCCCGGCCCCATGTCGACGATCTGGTCGCAGGAAAGCATCATGTCGGCGTCGTGTTCCACGACGAGCACGGTGTTCCCCAGGTCCCGCAGCCGCTTGAGCGTGGCGATCAGGCGGAGGTTGTCCCGCTGGTGGAGGCCGACCGTCGGCTCGTCGAGGACGTAGAGGACCCCCACCAGGCCGGAGCCGATCTGCGTCGCGAGGCGGATCCGCTGCGCCTCGCCGCCCGAAAGCGTGCCCGCTGCGCGGGCGAGGCTCAGGTAATCCATGCCGACGTCGAGCAGAAACTGCAGGCGCTCGCGGATTTCCTTCACGATCCGCTCCGTGATCAGCTTTTCCTGGGATGTCAGCGGCAGGTCGCGGATGAAAGCGGCCGCCTCCCCGATCGTGAGGGAACAGAGCTCGTGGATGTTCCTCGCCCCGACCGTCACCGCAAGGCTTTCCTTTTTCAGGCGCGCGCCGCCGCAGGTGGGGCAGTCGCGGAGGTTGATGTACTGGCCGAGGATGTTTCGCACGGCATTGGAGGTCGTCTCGCGGTAGCGCCGGTCGAGGTGGTTGAGGATGCCCTCGAAGGGGCGCACGTAGAAGTACCGCCGGCCCTCCCGGTCGAAGTGGAAGCGGATCTTCTCCTTGCCGGAGCCGTGCAGGAGCACCTGCCGCACGCTTTCGGGAAGGGCGTTGAAGGGCGTGTTGATGTCGAAGTCGTAGTGCTCCGCCAGCGCTCCCAGCATCTGGAAGTAGTAGAGCGAGTGGCGTCCCGCCCAGGGAGCGATCGCCCCTTCGCGCAGGGAAAGCGACCGGTCCGGAACGACCAGGTCCTCGTCGAAGAACATCCTCGTCCCGAGGCCGGTGCAGTCCGGGCAGGCGCCGTAGGGGCTGTTGAAGGAGAACATCCGCGGCGTCAGCTCCGTCAGGCTGACGCCGCAGTCGGGACAGGCGTACAGTTCGCTGAAGAGCATTTCCTCCCGGCCGGGCACATGAACCCGGACCAGGCCATCCGAAAGCCGGGAGGCCATCTCGAGAGAATCCCGCAGGCGGCCGCGGATACCGGGCTTCATCACGAGGCGGTCGACGATGACGTCGATGTCGTGACGGCGGTTCTTGTCGAGGACGATGTCCTCCGCCGCCTCCCGGACCGTCCCGTCCACGCGGACGCGGGTGTAGCCGTCGCGGAGCAGCTTCTTGAGCTCCTTCTGGAATTCCCCCTTCTTCCCCCTTGCGATCGGCGCCATCAGGAGCAGGCGCGAATTTTCCGGCAGCTGCAGAAGGGTCTCCACCATCGCGTCGATCGTCTGCGCATGGATCTCCCGTCCGCAGAGATGGCAATAGGGCACGCCGATGCGCGCGTAGAGCAGCCGCAGGTAATCGTAGATCTCGGTGACGGTGCCGACCGTCGAACGGGGGTTGTGGCCGGCGGACCGCTGCTCGATGGCGATCGCCGGGGACAGCCCCTCGATGGACTCCACCTCCGGCTTGTCCATCTGGCCGATGAACTGCCGCGCATAGGCCGACAGAGACTCGACGTAGCGGCGCTGGCCCTCCGCGTAAATGGTGTCGAAGGCGAGCGACGACTTTCCGGAACCGCTGACGCCGGTGATGACCACCAGCCTGTCCCGGGGGATGTCCACGCTGACATTCTTCAGGTTGTGCTGTGAAGCGCCCTTGACGCGGATGAAGTGCATGTGGAAACCGGAAAATCCTTTTCCCTTGCGATCTCGTCGTCCGCTACGCGCGGACGACGGGAACCCTCATTCTATGTCGTTCCCGCGAAAGCGGGAACCCAGAGTCCTTGAGTCTGTTTCTGGGCCGGGCGATTAACCAGGGCGCTGGGTCCCCGCCTACGCGGGGACGACAGCACGCCGCAGAACAGGCTGACCCATCCCATCGCTGGATCCCCGCCGCAGCCTGCCCTCGCGGAGGCGGGGACGGGGACGACAAAAGGCTGTTATCGGTTCAAAGCGGGGAGGAGAACGCGGCCGGTCAGCGGATCTCGATGTGCGACTTCTTGCGGAGGTCCGCAATCCATTCGTCGTACCGCTTGTCCGCTTTTTCGTTTTCGATTTTCCGGCGGATCTCCTCGCGGACGGTCTCGATCGGCTTGAGGCCCGCACCCCGCTTGTCGGTCACGCGGATGATGTAAAGGCCCGCGGGCGAAGAGATCACGCCGCTGGTTTCGTTGACCTTGAGGCCGAAGGCGACGGTCTCCACCTCCGGCAGCATGACGCCTTTCTCCACGAAGCCGATGTCCCCGCCGGCGCCGGCCGCCGGTCCCTTCGAGTATCGGCCCGCCAGAACTTCGAAGATCTCGCCCTCCCGCAGGCGCTGGAGGATCGCCTCCGCCTCCTGGCGGATCGTCCGGACCTGCCCTTCATCGGCATCCTTCGGCACGGGGAGAAGGATCAGCTTGATGCGGACGGCCTCCTTGCCCTCGTAGTCCTCGCGGTGCTTCTGGTAATAGGCGCCGATCTCCTCATCGGTGATCATGATCTTGGACCGGATTTCACGCCGGAGCAGCTTCGTCTTGATCAGATGGTCGCGGAGCTCCTTCTTGTACTCCTCCAGCGTCGTTCCCTCCTTCGCGAGGGAGGCGACAAGGTCCTCCAGGCGCATCTTCCGCTGCTGAAGCCCGTCCCGGATCGCATCGTTGACCTCCTCGTCCTTCGCGGTGATCCCGGATTTGCGGGCCTCCTGGCCGATGAGCAGCCGTTCGACCATCCGGTTGAGCATGGTCGGGCGCGTCTCCGCAAGGAGCCGTTCCACGTCCTGCTCCTTGTAGACGACCGCCATTCTCTGGCGCACCGTGTCCAACTCTTCGTTGAGGTCGGAAAGCGTGATCACTTCATCGTTGACGACGGCGACGATCCGGTCGACCACATCCGCACCTGCAGGCACCGAAAGCGCCCACGAAAAAAGAAGAAGGGCAAGGAGGCCCCTTCCGAGACTCTTCATGATTTTTCCTCCCCTGCAGGTGCGCGTTCTCCGAAGAGGACGTCGCGAAAAATCCGGATCTGGGCTTTCGCCCGGAGTCCCCTGAGCCAGTCTGCGTAGGCCTGTTCTTCCTTCCATCTTTGCGCATCCGCGCGCACCGTCTCATCCATGTCCCATGCCTTTCCGGAGCCGCCCTCGTCACGTTCGAGGACCTTGAAGATATGATAACCATAGGGGCTCTTGATGACGCGGCTCAACCCGCCCACCGGCAGGGAAAAGATGGCTGCATCGATCTCTTCGGGCATCATGCCCTTCGCGAAGAAACCAAGGTCGCCCCCACGCGCGGCTTCGGGCGCGATCGAAACTTCCTGGGCGACCTTAGCAAAATCCTCCCCTTTCTTCAATCTCCTGCGGACATCCTCCGCCAGGTATCTTTTCCGCAGGACGATCTGGGCCACGCGCACCCTCTTTTCATGGACATAGGCGGCCTTGTTGCGCTCGTAAAAGGTTTTGACATCCCTGGGGGTGAGGGAAACGCGATCGTTGACCTCCCGGCGGACCAGTTTTTCCATGAGCATCCGCTGCCGCAGCCCCTTTTTCCACGCCTCGAAATCCACCTTCTCCTGCTTGAGCATCGCCTCAAAGCTGTCGGCCGGATACTCGCGGCGGATCTCGTCGAGCCGTTTGGCGAATTCCTCGTCGCTCACGCTCAGGCGGAGATCCCGGGCGCGCATGTCCATGAGTTTTTCCTGAATGAGGAGATTGAGGATCTCCTCTTTGAACAGGCGCATCTCCTCGGGACGCCCCGGCGGGACCATCTGCGCCGACGCCGCCTCCCGCCGGTAGCGGCTGTCGAATTCCTCCGCATCGATTCTCTCGCCGTTCACGGTCGCGACAACGGGCTTCGGCTCCGGCTCCGCCTTCCGGCAGCCCGGGACGGCGCAGCAGAGGACTGCCGCGGCTGTGGCGGCAACAACCAGCCTCCGGAACATCGGCCCTGTCGCATTCATGATACCTTCTCCTTGGGGGGAATCCGCTTCACCGGCGGACCAGGCGGCAGCGCCGTCAGGGTGCGCAGGAAGCCCAGAACCGCTTCGATCAGATCCCGTCCCTTCAGATCGGGCATGGGAAGCGACAGTCTCAGGTCCGGTTCCAGGCGGATGCCCCGGATCTCTTTGCGCGCCAGCTGAAGAATCCGCAGGGGGTCCAGGGAACTCTGTCCGTGCAGGACGATTGACAGGCGCTTGCCGTCGTACATCATCCGTTTCCCCTGGATGCTTTTCAAGCGATTTCTGATGCGGATCACGCCGAAGAGGTGTTCCGCTTCGGGCGGGACCAGTCCGTAGCAGTCGGTGAGCTCCTCGCGGATGGCGGCGATCTCCTCGTCCGAGCCCGCCATGGAGAGCCTCTTGTAGGTCACGAGGCGCAGGTGGACGTCCTCCATGTAGCCCTCGGGCAGATAGGCGGACAGGCCCAGCTGGATCTCGGGCTTGATCTCCTCTTCCTCCGGGGCCTCCCCCTTGATCTCCCGGATGGCGCTCTCCATGAGCTCCGTGTAGAGTTCGTAGCCCACGGCGGAGATGTGCCCCGACTGGGACGTGCCCAGAAGGTTCCCCGCGCCGCGGATGTCCAGGTCGCTCGAAGCGATGCGGAACCCGGAACCGGGTTCCGAGAAATCCATGATGACCTGCAGGCGCTTCTGCGCATCGCGCGAAAGCATCGCGCCGCGCGGGACCAGCAGGTACGCGTAGGCGTCCTCCCGGGAGCGGCCGACCCTCCCCCGCATCTGATAGAGCTGGGACAGGCCGAAGCAGTCCGCCCGGTGGATGATGATCGTGTTGGCCGTCGGGATGTCGAGGCCCGCGCTGACGATCGTCGTGCAGACGAGGACGTCGGTCCGGCCCCGCACGAAGGAGGACATGGCGTTCTCGATGTCCCTGGGCTTCATCTGGCCGTGCACCACCCCTACCCGGGCCTCGGGGACGACCCGCTCGACGAATCTCGCCATGCCGTAGATCGAGCGCACCCGGTCGTGCAGGAAGAAGACCCTGCCCCCGCGGCCGAGTTCCCGGCGGATCGCGTCGCGGATCACGTCCTCGTCGAATTCCAGGACATGCGTCTTGATGGGACGCCGGTCCTCGGGCGGCGTATTGATGATGGACAGGTCGCGGATCCCCACGAGCGACAGATGCAGGGTCCGGGGAATGGGCGTGGCGCTCAGCGTGAGCACGTCCACCAGGGCCCGCACCTTCTTGAGCCTTTCCTTGTGGACGACGCCGAAGCGCTGCTCCTCGTCGACGACGACGAGCCCCAGGTCCTTGAAATGCACGTCCTTCTGCAGGAGGCGGTGCGTCCCGACGACGATGTCGACGGTGCCCTTCTGCAGGCCTTCGAGGATCGCCGCCGTCTCTGCCTTCGTCTTGAAGCGGTTGAGGACCTCCACGCGGATCGGGAACGGCGCCATGCGCCGGGCGAAGGTCTCGTAGTGCTGCTCCGCAAGGATCGTCGTCGGCACCAGGACCGCCGCCTGCTTGCCGTCCATGACGGCGCGGAAGGCGGCCCGCAGGGCCACCTCCGTCTTGCCGAAACCGGCGTCGCCGCAGACGAGCCGGTCCATCGGCTTTTCCTCGGCCATGTCCAGATGCACCTCCTCGACGGCGCGCATCTGGTCCGGCGTCTCCTCGAACTCGAAGGCGGAGCAGAATTCCTCGTACAGCCGATCGGGCTTCGAGAAGGGGTCGCGTTTCACCACCTGTCGGACGGCGTAGATGGAAACGAGCTCCTCGGCCACCTTGCGGACCGACGCCTTCACCTTCTCCTTGGCGGCCTCCCAGGAGGCGCCTCCCAGCCTCTCGATGCGCGGCTGGTGGCCCTCGGGGCCGATGTAGCGCTGAATCACGTCGAGGCGGTCCACGGGAATGTAGAGGCGGTCGCCCTCCTGGTACTCAATGAGGAGATAGTCGTTTTCGATCCCTCCGGCGGCCACCTTCTGCAGCCCCCGGTAGAGGCCGATGCCGTGGTCCCGGTGGACGATGAAATCCCCCTCCTTCAATTCGCCGAATGACTGGAGGAAGTACCCCTCCCGCTGGGGCCGACGCTTGCGCTGACGCACCTTGCGGCCGAAGATCTCCTCCTCCGAAAGGACGGCGAGCTTCAAGGAGGGGATGCGGAACGCCTTCGAGACGGCGCCGCGGTACAGAAGCAGCCTCCCGTGCCCCTCATGGCGGCGAATCAGCTCCAGCAGGGACTCCGAGGGCCGGCTCCCGGACAGGCCGTGACCGGCCAGAAGATGGTCCATATTCTGGAGGCTTTCCTCTCCCGGGCACACGAAGGCGACGAGGTCGCCCTCCTCCAGCCACTCCCGGATCTTCTCCGCGACCGGGAGCAGCGGACGGTCCGCCTCCTTCCCCTGCCTCTCGAGGACGCCGGGGAAGAAATCCGTTTCCGTCCTGAGCGTATGGGCCGCCTCTTCCCTGTCCCGCGCCTCCTGCGGCGTCTCGACGGGCAGATCCTCCAGGACGACCTGCGCGAAGGAAGACCATGCGGCACGCAGAGAATTCAACCCCAGGGAAAACGAGCCCCCGGGCGGACGGAATCTTCCGTCCCGCTCGGCCTTCCCCAGCACCGCCGCAATCCTCTTCTCCCACTCTTCGCCGCCCCGCTCGAGCGACGAGGGGTCGTCGAGGGCGACGACGGCATCGCGGGGCAGGTAATCGAAGAGGCTTGCCATGGGCCCGTCGTCCGACGGAGCCCCTTCCCAGGATTCGTAGAAGAGGGAACCGAACAGGGGATTCACCGAAGCGGTATCGGCGGCCGAAACGGCCTCGACGAGGCGGCTCTTGAGGCTGCCGGGGAGATCGATCTCGTTGGCGTGATGGCGGACGTTCGCCGCAGCGCGTCTGAGCCGCTCCGGCGACGAGAGGATATCCGCGGCCGGGTAAAGAAAGAATTCGACCGCCTCCCCCCTCGACCGCTGCGTGGCGGGGTCGAAGGGCCGGATGGTCTCCAGTTCGTCTCCGAAGAACTCCAGACGATAGGGGAAATCGGAGGCCATCGGATAGATGTCCGCGATGTGGCCCCGGATGCTGAATTCCCCGCGCTCCTCGACGAGCGTGACGCGGGCGTACCCCCCCTCGCGAAGTGCGGCGGTCAGCTCGTCGCGCCCGATGGTGTCGCCGATGGAGATGAAGCGGCCGTATCCGTCGAAGACCCGGCGCGGAAGGATCTTCTGCGCCGCGGCCGACAGCGGTGCGACGACGAGCCGAGGGCCGCCGTCCGCGAGAAGCGCGAGGACATTCATCCGCGCCCTCATCGCATCCTTTTGAACAGCGAACATGTCGGTCGTGACGAGGTCCCAGGGCGGGTAGAGCAACCCCTCCTCCGTCCCGAGGAAGAAGGACAGGTCCCGGAGGATCGCCTCCGCTTCCTTTTCCGATTCGCACAGGACCAGCATCGTCTTGCGGCGCCGCGAAAACAGAAAGGCAAGAAACATCGCCTTTCCCGAGGCCCTGAGGCCGCGCATCCGGACGACCCGTTTTCCCCGGTCGAGCCCGTCCGCGGCCGCCTCGAAGATTTCCGCGGGACGAAGCACAGTCTTTTCAGGTTTCTTTTCCATTTCTATCGTTTCCCGCCCCTTCGGGCGGACCGTCTTCCGTCGTGATTTCCGCCGGTGCTCATCCGTCTCCCGGCGGCGCAAAAGACATGAATCGCTGTTCACCTATCCCATAAAACCATTTTATACAAGGGGGTGCGGAGACGGTTGACAAGAGGGGACCGTTACGTTACGTATCCGGGACAGCGCCGCGAGCGAAAAGAACGAGAAGGAGCAGCACGTGAAGGACAAGAGCGATATGATCCGCCCGGAAGAAGCGATCCGCAGGATCCTGGATATCGTCTCCCCCCTCCCCCTGGAGAGGGTAGGCATTCTGCAGACCCTGGGGCGGGTACTAGGCGAAGACATCTTCGCCGGCCGAGACATCCCGCCGAAGAACAATTCCTCCATGGACGGTTACGCGCTCCGCAGCAGCGACACAAAGGGCGCAAGCTGGAAGAAGCCCGTCGTCCTGCGCGTCCTCGAGGACATCCCCGCCGGGTCCATTCCCCGCTGCACAATCACACCTGGAACGGCCGCCCGGATCATGACCGGTGCGCCGCTTCCGGAGGGGGCGGACGCCGTGCTCCGCATGGAGGACACCGAAAAGAACGGCGGCAGCGTGCGGATCTTTGTCGAGGTCGAGAAGGACCATGATGTGCGCTTCGCCGGGGAGGACGTCCGCAACGGGGAACTGATCCTGCCGCGCGGCTGCGTCGTGCGGCCGCCCGAAGTCGGCATGCTGGCCTCCCTGGGCCGCGCCTTCGTGAGTGTCTACCAGCGGCCGATCGTGGCGATTCTCGCCACCGGCGATGAACTGGTCGACATCGACGAACCCGTGTCACCCTGGAAGATCGTCAGCAGCAACAGCTATTCGCTGGCTGCCGAGGTTTTGCAGTGCGGGGGCATCCCGCTGCAGATCGGGATCGCCAGGGACAATCGGGAGGACCTGGTCGCAAAGTTCAGGGCCGCCCTGCGCGCGGACCTGATCGTCTCGTCCGGCGGCGTCTCGGTGGGGGATTACGACCTCGTCAAGGATGTCATGAAGGACGTGGGGAACCGCATGGATTTCTGGCGCGTGGCGATGCGGCCGGGCCGGCCCCTGGCCTTCGGTATCATTGAGGGCGTCCCCGTGTTCGGCCTGCCGGGCAATCCCGTTTCTTCCATGGTCTCCTTCGAGCAGTTCGTCCGGCCGACGATTCTCAAGCTGGCGGGAAAGACGAAGATCCACCGGCGGATCGCGAAGGCAATCCTCCAGGAGGACGTCCCCAAGAAGGAAGGCCTGAAGTACTTCATACGCGGGATCGTGAACCGGAAGGGCGGCGGTCTCGTCGCCTCAACCACCGGCGAACAGGGGTCGGGCATCCTGAAATCCATGGTGAGGGCCAACGCCCTGATCGTCCTTCCCGAAGGTATCGCCATCGCCCGCGCCGGCGATGAAGTCCGGGTCCAGATCTTGGACGATTCGCTTGATCTCACGGACGTTCCGGGGTATGAATGATTTCAGGTAGCGTGGTGTCGAGCTTGCCGAGGCATGGCACCATCGTTTTTTTCATGGCAGGCTGCTTTTTTGAATGTACTCTTTTTTGATCGCGGGCGCAGCGAAACCATCACGCGGTTGAGCCGCTCCGATTGCTCCTTTCGCGCGGAAGTGCCAAGGTCACTGGTGGGCCTCCCGGACTTCAAATCCGGAGTGAGGGGCTAAAACCCTCTCAGGTGGGTTCGATTCCCATGCACTTCCGCCATAAATATTTGAAATTATTTAGTTTTTTGTTTTAAAAAGTTGCCCAGATTTTGCCCGGGATTTCAAAAAAGGCGATTTTTTCAAGGTGAAAACCTAATATTTTTTCTGCCCCTTTTTTGGGCAAAAATCCCCGACTCGATTCCCCTCTAAATTAGTTTTTGAACCTGGATAAAATTACCTGCAAAAGTGAAATTGTGCTGGTATTTCTATCCCGGAGTCCGAAATGATTCTTCCCGCCAAGGCATAGAAGTTTGAAAATGTATCAAATTATGAAGAATTACTACCTTTTTAAGATTTATTTTAAACTCGGCTATTGACTAGAACATCAAGAAAATGGGACCGAAAAAGTACGCCCAAGCACGTCGCCGGTTAAAGGAGTTTCTGGAAGATTAATTTCAATTTCTTAGCGTCTCATTTAAAACCTAATTTGAGACACAAACTGACTTACCTCTCGCACATGATACACAAGGGGTGCAGCATTGGATGAGTTC
>Ga0116159_1000081_pt1 | contig 102971 bp, 98 predicted proteins | sample AD_JPNAS1_MetaG_FD_89878 | JGI IMG/M metagenome (GOLD analysis project Ga0116159, IMG submission 89878) | Active sludge microbial communities of municipal wastewater-treating anaerobic digesters from Japan - AD_JPNAS1_MetaG | ecosystem: Engineered > Bioreactor > Anaerobic > Digestate | place...
CCGCGGGCTTTGACTCTTTTCCCAATGAGTTTCCGCCACGTACAAATCCCCCCGCTGTTCGATCCGGTCGATGAAAATCTTCAGGCGAATATCCGTGAACATATCAAAATCAAAACGCACTCCTTCTTCAAGAAAGACCCTGTTGCCGAGATATTCGCGGGAAATCAGGTTCGCGAAATCCGCGACACTCTGGCTCTCATAGGCGTTGGCAATCTTCACCACCGCCTCCTGCACAAGATCAAGGTAGGAGATGTTCCGGTAAATGATCGTAACGACCCCGGGAAAGAAAGGGATGACCGCCTCCTGAGAATCGACCGTCTTGATTTTAAGCATTATCTGGTATGGTTTCTCAGCCATGGGGGAGAACTGATAGGAAAGATCCCGTTTCACTTGTAACTCCGCCCACGTCCTGCCCGCGTCTTCGGAAACAAGAAGTGTTTGAATCCTCTCCACCGTCGAAAGGCGGGCCGTAACTTCAATGTTGCCGGAACGAAGGTCCGCCGCGGTCAAAACAACTTGTCCCCCCGTCACGTCCCGGAGATCATGCGTATTGAGCCGGGCATCATACAAAGTATAAAATCCAGACAATACCGGCGAACCGCCAGCCGATCCCCCTCCCGTGCCCGAACCGCTCAGGCCGCTATCCTTGCCGCCGCTGTCTCCAGCCGGCCCGGATTTTCCGGGATCCGCGTTCCTGGTGTTCCATTCGTCCTGGATCCGGGCGAGAGCTTCCAAAACATTTCCGGCCGGCGCTTTAAGTCTTTCATCTTTTGAAATTTCATCGATTTGTTTCGTCAACTCCGCCGTCTTTTTGACGAAAGACTCCTTATCCAGACTTGCCCAGGAGCTCCCCTCCTTTTCGATCGTATTCCACACATTAAACAGTGAAAGCGCCTTGCCTCCCTGCGAGGTCGGCGGTAATTCGGCCGGTGGCAGTTCGGGCACAGTCCGGAAACAAACCAGATACCGGGTAAATCCACCGTAGGAAATTCCCCAATCCTTTTCCGTGATGGGAGGAACCTTGAGGATGGCCGCTTCCACTCCCGAAGCCGCCGACATATCCTGAATGATTGAGAGGTTGGTAGACCTCAGGACCGAGGCATAATACTTGAAGTGGGCCAGCGCCTTGGTGTACTGACTATTCAGGGATTCCGCCTTCGTCTGAAACTGCCGGTATTTTTCCACAAGATCCACGGCGAACCTGAAATCCCCGTTACCCAACGCGTCAATAAGCTGGATGGTGAAGGTTTCAGGTGAAAAAACCTTTGATAACACGTATCTCGGCCCACCGGTATAAGGACTGGCGTAGAATTCACTCTGCGGTGAGGTTCTTCGGGCCGACCACGGCGTACCGGAGACCAGATTTTCGTAGGCCTCGCACGCCCCCTCCAATTGCGCGAACGCATTCTCCATATTGGTGTTCGTTTCCTTGATAAAGGCAACCTGGGCATTGTAGGTTCGCATTTTGGCATCAAACATCTTGCGAAGCGTCTGCTCGTTTTTCTGCGAAATTTCAATCGCCAGAGGCAGTAATTCCTCTTTCCGCCCCAAATCCGAATCCCGGGCAGTCATCTGCTCAATCACCCGAAACCCCGTCAATTGTCGTTCGAAATTAACGAAATTGGGAATCAGCTCCGAAAAAAGTCTGAAAATTGACCGCTGTGTATCAATACCATCACCAGCAATTTTGCGCCACTCACCATGAATTTGATCCCCCTGATCAATAAATTCATTAAGACGCTTTTCCTGGACGAGAAGATCGAGCGCATCCTGACGTATGGATTGCAATTCCCCCCGAACGGACGGCATCGCAGACTGCACGGATTTGTAATACTCCTCTCCGTTTTTCGCATCCCGATGTTTTTCAACGATCACCTGCAGATACATATCGTTTTCCGGATTCTCGGGTTCCGGCACCTGAAAAATGTCGGATACCTTCCGTGTTTCCGGGGACTGATCAAGCTCGCGCGTCCTCTTGTTGATTTCCTCACGCCGTTTGATAACGTCGCTGGCAAGACCAGGCAGTTCCCGCCTGAAAGTGACGGCCGCCTCGTCAAATTTTTTACTCCACGCCTTGTAATCCTCTTCCCACTTTCCCGTCACGTTGATCGGCGGCAGTTCCGGCAGTTCCCCCTCACCGGCCTTTTTCTTCGCCTCTTCAATCCGGGCCTCCATATCGGCCCGTTTCTGTTCATCCAGGGCCGCGATCAGGCGCGTCTGAAGCTCTCCCTTCCTCTTCACCAACGCCTCATTTTCCTTGTAAAGTGCCGGAAGTTCAGCCTCTATTTTTTCTTTCGCGGCTTTTAATTCCGAAATAATCTCGTCAACCCTCTTTTTATATTTCCGAAGTCCTTCAAGCGAATACTGAAAACGGCGGTAAAGAATACCCGTCGTATCGTCGCCCCCAAACTCCCCGGATGCCCGCATGTACCCGCTCCATTCCGCGGAAGTCAGCGAGAGTTCCCATTGAAATTTTCGAAGCTCCGGAAGAATCTCGGCGCATTGCGCGCCAAGCTTGTTGACGGATCGTGTGTAAGGCTTCGTCACAGATTCCTTGATCATATCGCCGCCGACTTCCATCGCGATCCCTATCGAAATTCGGGACAGTGAATTCCCCACCAGGTCAGCGGCAGCGGCAATTTTCCCGACCGTTTCGAACCCCAGCGAAATGGTCGACTTGATAAGGTTTTGGCTCAGAATCCTCGCGAGCTTTTTTTCGAGTTCCTGGAATTCAATATAAACCGTCTCCAGTTCTTTTCGACGCTCGGGACAACTCTGGAGAAACGCTTCCATTTTCACAATTGAATCGGCGATCGGATCAATGCGACGCTGGATTTCGCGGATTTCCGATTCAAGAAAGTAAATATTGTCCGCCCCCGAAACGTTCGGGAAAAACATTAAGAAGAACAAAAAGAGGGACGCGCATCCTATAAAGTATTTTCTGGCTGAAACCATCGGTTTTCCTTTATGGTTAGGACTGCCTTGCTCAAGGTGATTTCGCAATTTATTTCCCGTTCATTATTTTTTTAAGGTTGAAAAATAAAATAGCAACTTTTGAAAGTGTTCCCAAAAATCTTCCTCGGGGGCCCGCGGACCCGCGTTTAACTTCGCGAAAGTGGGTCATCGCCGTCCACGCGGTAGAGGCGCCATTGACCGCCTTCGTCCCTGAATACGTACTCGGCGCGCCCGGTAAAATTTCGTAGATTCCCGCTGGAATAAGAGACCACTTTTTTTTCCCAACGGAAGGACACGCTCATGAGATCGCGATTCGTGACGACAGAGTCCACGATCGGATAAAGGTCAAGCTGCTGCGCTCCGTAAAAACCCCGCTCAACCGCGTTCACATACTCGCTCCGGATCGGGTTAAAATCCCTCGAGACAATAACATCAAAAGAATCTCTCGAATAATTACGGTAAACCGAAAAAACTTCCTGAACCAGTTTTTTGCCGAGCGCGTATTCACTTTCCATCGGAGCGCCCGCGCCCCCCGAAGCGCCTTGCGCTACGCACCCGCTCAACCCGACGAGGATCATGACCGCCGAAAGGAAAATCGCCGGCGCAAGCCGCCTAAAATTGACTGACAAATTTGGTGATAACACGAAGCTCCTTGTAGTCCTGGTTCCCGTCCGCCGCGTCGTAAACATTTCGCTCCATTCTCGCGATAAGGTGACTTCCCCTTTTTTTACCAACCAGGAAATCAAGCTCCGCGAAGGAACGTGTGTTTAAATACCCCGAATCAGGCGTCGCGACCGCGGAATTCTGGACATTCAGTCCCCCGCGCGTGGTCAGACGGTCGAGTACATCATACTGACAATTCAGCGTAACCCCGGTGGTCACGTCATTGTCGTCCTCATTTTGAGGATTATGAAAATCAAAAGTGAAATCCCCCGAAAAGTAAAAACGCCTTTTAAAAATCCGTATGTCCCGGCTCAGGCTGGCCCCCAGCCGGTTAAAATAATCACTGCGGCTCTTTTCGTTCCGGTCGCGATAAGCGCGGTATTCGTAACGCCCTCCCGCGTTGACTCCCCAAATCCGGTCATTGACCGAAAAACCCGTTGTCGCGGTATTCGTGTCCGCGGTCTCGACGGGGCCATCATCCGAATACTGTTCAAAATAATTGAAGTAAGTACGAACGTCAAAATTCTGGCGCGATTCCCAGGGCCTCACGTAGAGAGTTACGTATTTTTCATCATTGATCGTCCGGTAGGACTGGGCACTGCGATCCAGATGGTTCCAGTAGTAATTTTCCACCAGGGAAAGCCGGACACGGTCCCAAGGCGTAAGGTCCAGCGTGAACTGGTGCTGGACTTTATCGGTCGAAGCGGATCCGACATCGGTGTAAAAAGAAGGTTGAACGTAATAATAAAGATATCGAAAATTCACAAAGCGGGAACTAAACGAGGGCTCAAGACGGAGAGCGTTACCATACTCCGTTTGGTTCTGGGGAACATCGGTATCCTGGACGTGCGCGCTCCGGGCCCACTCCCAGCGAAAATTGAAATATTTTTTAAATCTCACGTCCCCGTCAAGCCCGAAGACCGTGTTGCTTAAATCCTGGACCGCCGTCCCCGAAGGCGTAACGTGCCAGGCCGTCGCGCTGTCATCCTGGCTGGTCACCACCTGGCTCCCGAGCCTTACGAGTGAAAAGAAAGCTGTCTCTTTCAAAAAATTGAAGTCTATCTTGCCCCCGAAAACATTCCTCTGGTACTGACCGGCCCAGACGTCTTCCCTGTTCTTGCGCGCGGCGACAAACTGAACTCTGGAATCCAGCGGGGACTTTCGCAACAGTTGAAAATCTCCGCGGAATCCTTCCAGCGAGGAACCAAGCGTAAAGGTCGTGAAATCAGCATACAAATCACCGAACTCCAGCATTTGGTCGGGATTATAGACCCGGACGTTAAGGTCCTTGAGCCGAAGGGAACGCATCGTTTCAATACGGACATCATCGGTTTTTCGAAGCATCATGCGCGCCTCAATCTTGTAGTCGCGCCATAACTGCTCCCACGCGTTAATGTGGGTTTCCGTTAAATAATCGGTGCCGCGTCTAAGAAAGGAATTATGAACATTCCCGCTGACCTGGTTCCAGTCAACTTCCGCCAGAACGCTTCCCGAAATCTGACCTGTCCGGTCCGCCTTGTATTCCCCGAAGGACCCAAAGTCGACAAGATCCAGGAATCGCTTTTTAAGGCTCAGGTCTTTATCCTGGGAAACAAAACCGGCATCCGGCGACGTGGACTGACCCAGGTAGTAAACTTCCGCGGCAAAAGCCACCGGTAAAATAAAAAAAGGCGAGAAGAAAACCGGAATGAGGAGTGATTTCAAAAGCCCGCGACTTACTCCCCGACCCCTCGGGAAATAACGGAGCGGAAACCGTTGTAAAACCGCCGTGAGTAAGACGCTCTGTTTTTTCATAATCCCTGAGGTTTGTAAGGACCGGGAACAGCGCAACGGGCGAGATTATATATCGAAATATTGTTCCGTCAAACCGCTTTAACAAAAAAACAAAAGATCGAAACAATCAAACGTTTTAACCGATCGGCCTCAACATCCCGGTTTCGGTTTGTCATACTTTCAATTTTTCCTTTTCGCGATTTTCAACATCCTCCCCGGCAAAACCACAGGCCGGACAGTTAGCCCACCATGTATCCGTCCTTGTCCCCCTCGAGCGATTTATCGAGGGGGATATTTGGCGAGGACTTTCGCGACGGCGGCCGGAACGCGTGAGATCCGTTTTTCGGGTGTCGCGGCCGGATCGACCATCCCCTCCAGCGTGCCGCGCCAGAGGATCGTGCGGGTCCTGGCGTCCACCATGTCGAGGACGAACGTCCCGTCCTCATATTTGAACATAAAGGCATCCCGGACCGCACAGGTATTGAGATTCGTAATGCCGACACCCGGCTCGTAGGCCGGCGGATACGTCATCGCATAATCCGCCATCTGGTCCTCTTTCAATTCGACAGTGATATAACTTTTAAGAAGCACATCGGCCGTTCCCGGACCGGTCAGGCGGAGGCCTTTGGAGGTCAACTGGCGCGTTACCTCGTCTTTCACGACCTGGCGCAGTGCCGGATCGTCGAAGCGAAGGTCCCCCGCCGGTTTCCGGTCTTCTCCCCAGGCAAAGGTTCTGATCTTCGAGAAATCGACGCTTTTATCATAGTCGGAGGACACGGTCGCCGTGGCGCAAGCGGCCAGACAAAGAACGGCGCCGCTCCATGCGGACAGCTGGATCACCTTTGACATTTTCATCGTCGCATTCCTTTCTTGACCGCGGCAGACGTCTCCCTGTCATGGATCCGTTTCTTGATCGTGTCCCGCTTATCGTGCCGCTTCTTGCCTTCCCCGAGCGCGATCTCGACCTTCACGAACCCGTTCTTGAGATACATCCGTGTCGGCACGATCGCGAACCCCTTGCGGGAGGCCATCCCCATGTATTTGTTGATCTCCCGCCGGTTGAGGAGCAGCTTCCGCATCCTCGTCGGATCGGGTTCCTGATACCCCTGAATGCGGGAATACGGTGAGATATGACAGTTAAAAAGAAACGCTTCACCCTTGAAGATGCGCACGAACGCGTCCTTGAGATTGACGCGACGCTCGCGGATGGATTTCACTTCATGCCCGTGGAGGCAGAGCCCGGCTTCGGTCTTTTCGGAAAGAAAAAAATTGTATCCCGCCTTCCGGTTGTCGGCAATCAGCTCGAAGCCGTTGCGCTTCTTTTTCGGGACCTCGCCTCTAACCTCTTTTGGGGTGTTCTTTTTCATCGATTTTGACATGACAGGAAAGCATGATAGGCGGGATTGGGACTAACGACAAGAGACAAAATGCCTCACCGTACACGGCATTCCGCAGGCCGTGACGGGGAGGTGCCAATTTACCGGAAATTGGTGCCGTCGTCGTTGGCGGTCATCCAGAAACCGCCACGGCGCAGTGCCAATTTATTGGAAATTGGTGCTGAGGGGGGGACTTGCCCTGACGCCCATTGCGCCAGGACTACGCTCCAGGATCCTGACGATCCTGTGAGCGTACGCCCCCCTCTAACGAAGTGCCTCACCGTACACGGCATTCCGCAGGCCGTGACGGGGAGGTGCCAATTTACTGGAAATTGGTGCTGAGGGGGGGACTTGAACCCCCAAGGCATTGCTGCCACAGGCTTCTGAGACCTGCGTGTCTGCCAGTTCCACCACCCCAGCACAACTCATTCAGGAGGGCTGCTTTAAAAACTGAAATTACAACTCGATAAAGGGAAAGAAAAACGCGGCGAATATAGCCTCCGCCGTCCCCCGCCGTCAAGGAGCAAAAGACAACAAAAAGCGATTTATCGCAAAGAGATCGTCTGCGGTACCAAAGCATCCGAAGAGGCCTGTGATGTTTCAGCCCTCGTCGCGGGCTCCGCAGCAGGTTGCTCCGCCGGTTCGGGAGCCGCCGGAACCGACGACGCTGAAGGCGCAGGGGCCGCCGCAGCGACCGGAAGCGGTGCCTTCTTTGGCATCAGCGTAAAATTCCGGAATTCCAGCACTCCTTTTTTGGATTCGCCGACCCGCTCGTTCGTGAACACAAAAACCACCTCGTTGATCGGTGTCGGTTTATTGGCGCGGAAAAGGGATTCGACGGGCGTCCAATCCTGCTTGAAACCGTTCGCGGAGAAACGACGGAGGACATTCCCCTTGGACTTGAGCTCGATGAAAAAGCTGTCCGGTGCGCCTTCCTCGCCCCGGCGGCGGGCTTCAAAGGTCAGCCCCTCATATTTCGAGGCGTCAAAGTCGCGCGTCTTGATGTAGATCCCCGTGAACGAACCCGTCGGGAAAACGTCATACTCGACTTCGAGATAAACCTCTCCCGATACCGGATCCACAAAGAAATCCCGTCCGGCATAACCAATCTTGGGGGTAAAAAAAGCGCCGTGGTCAAACACCACCGAACTGAAGAAGTTGCCCGCTTTTTTGGAGAGATCGATCTGCTCCGCCTCCATGACCGCGGACCTGGCAAGCAGTTCGTAGCCCTCCTTCAGGTCCTGCCACGCTTCCGGCGTCACCTTGGCCGGCGGCTGAAGCACCCCCCCGATTACGGCGGATTCTTCGAGACCGGACACGCGGAATTCCGGATTCCGGGGCAGAAATCCGGATTTCGAAACTTCGACAAAACCACGCAGGGCACTGACCGTGCTGCCGTTCGGAAGTCCTGAAGCGTGGATCCGGAAAAGAGCGCCTTTGGGAGCGGCGTTAAACTGAGGAGTTTTGATGACAAAATCAGCCTTGCCCTCTGATATCTTCCGGTCAAACTGCCGCGTCGTCGATCCGAAAAGCACACCGGAATCGAGCGCCAGGTCATAAATCTCCTTGCCGCTCTGAAGCTTGCAGCTTTCATTGGAAAGCGAGGCGTTCTGTTTCAGACGAAGACGAATCGAATTTTCCGCCTGGAGATTCACGATACCATCCTCCCCGGTCCGGATCTTCTGCCCCTCACGAAACTCTTCTCCGCGGTTGGGCTCGCGCCATTTTCCGCTTTGAGCGTCCAGGACCTGGACATTCCCTTCATACCCGACCACCTCATAGGCAAGCGGCGTCGAAGGTTTTGAAGACAGCCTGGGGATGAAGAACACAAACCCGCCGATCAGAAGGACCGCGAGAACGGGAATGAGGAATTTCGATTTCTGGGGTTTTTCGACCCGGACTTTCATCATGAGGATATCCTCCCTTTCGTTGGGGAAACGCATTGCCAGACAGAGACAATGCCCCCGATGACCATCGCACCTGCCACGCTCGCTCACGGAGAACAAGCACCTGACCATAAAGAGTTCTTGACTTCGTGGGCAATAGAGGATTCGAACCTCTGACCCCTTCCGTGTGAAGGAAGTGCTCTAAACCAGCTGAGCTAATTGCCCACGAAATCAAAGAACCGCAATCGACTGTCCCGAGGCTCAGTATCTCGAAACGGCTTTGGCGGGAACTTGCCGTCCCCATCCATGCCGCCACCGGCGTTCAATGAGCCGGCACAACTTCGCCCCAAACCCGTCTTTCGTTCGCGTCGTCCTACGCCCGCCCGACGTACTGGCCGGTCTCGGTGTTGATCTTGACCATGTCCCCTTCGTTCACGAAGAGCGGCACATTGATCTTGAGACCCGTCTCACAGACCGCAACTTTGGTGTTGTTGGAGACCGAATCCCCCTTGATTCCGGGAGGCGCCTCGGTCACTTTCAGGACCACAATCCCCGGCACCTCGGGGAACACCGGCCTGTCCTCATGAAAATCGATCCTGATCTCCGCATTTTCCTTCAAATAGAACTTCTTGTCCCCCAGGATATCCTCGTTCAGCACAAAGGAATGATAGCTTTCCATATCCATGAAGTGATAGCCGGTGTCGTCCTTGTAAAGGAACTGGCATTGCTTGGGATCCAGGATCACGCGAGGGAGATCATCATCCGGCGCGTAGCGGTTCTGGACAATCCTGCCATTCTTGAGGTTCTTCATGGTGATCTGGAAAAAAGCGCGGAGGTTGCCGGGGGTTCGGTGAACAGCCTCGGTCACAAGATGAATCTCGTTCTGATACATGACCGTCGCGCCTTTTTTTACTTCCCGAGCCTGCATTGGAAAACTCCCTTATCCCGTTAGAGACCTATCGCCGATCTCTGAGGGAAATGTTGATATCCTGCCGGTTAATCATCCATGAAATCTTCGTTTTGAGACCCTCCGGTCTCTGACGGGCGTAAAATAAACATCCCATGCGAAGAGCCGGGATTATATCAGTATCCATTTCAGCCGACAAGACTTATGACATTCAGGATACGTTCCCTGGTTTCCCTCTCACGCCGGTAAGAAAAGAACTCACCGTTCCGGCAGGAGGTGCAAATCCCGGCGTCATGGATGTTCCCTTCCGGGACTCCGCCGGCAAGAAGCTGATGACGGATCACGCTCACGAGGTCCAAACGCCCCTTGCCGGAAGGAGCGGCCCGGTAAAAACCCGGAAAATGGTCCTTGAACTCGGGCCCCACTTCGTAGCAACACTCCCGGATCGAAGGCCCCGTCGCCGCCAGAAGATTCTCAGGAGCGACGCCGAAACGCCCCCGAAGAATACCGAGCATGCCGGGAACGATGCCGAGCTTGACCCCCTTCCATCCCCCATGCGCAATGCCGACGACTTTGGCGCGCGGAGAAGCGAAAAAAACGGGAACGCAGTCGGCGGTCCTGATCCCGAGCACAATACCGGGCCGTGCGGTCACGAGGGCATCGGCAGGCCTTTCAAGGTATTCGGGCCCCGCGTGATCGACGACCTCGATCCCGTTTCCGTGGACCTGCTTGACCATCACGAGATCGTCGGCCCTCAAGCCGAGGCCTTCCAGAAAAACGGACCGCCGCGAATTATCGAAACTGCGCCCCGAATAGCCGGCGACGAACGGCGGCGGGAAAAAAGAGAGCCGGTGGATGCCGGCGGCGGACGCGGCAAGCGTCATGAGGACTGCGCGCCTTCGAAAAACTTCTCCGCGCTGAGCAGTTTTTCCGCTTCGGCCATGTCCGGATCGGCATGAAAACGGTTCCGGATAGCTCCGCAATTGAGATGGTTATTGATGGCGATGAGAATCATTCCCTGATCGAGGGCGTAATATTTCCGGGAGATCTCGCCTGTCGCAACGGCCACGGCATCATAAAAACCGTACTCCCCGTAGATATCATAAAGCTCCGCCAGTTTCCGGAGGTTCGCCACGGCCGCCTCGGGGACATATTCCAGCGCCAGGGCACTCGCATGCGGAGTTACCACGCCGTCCTTGTAGCCCTTGATCCCGAAAGGCCTGGCGCCATACTCCGAATAAGTCCCGCCCGGAACAGAACACGGGCTCATCCCCCAGACCGGCAGTTTCAGATCCTCCGTCGCGTACCGGATCTGCCCCTCGGCATGGACCGCGTCATTTTTTCCAAGACCTTCGGGCGCCAATTCCTTTTCTTTCAATATCAGGCCCGGCATCAGGGCTTCAAACGACGATCCGCCCCAGCTCGGCACATATTTCAGGTCCTTCCACTCATAGTAGCCGCCATTGAAGGTGTGACCGAGCACGGTCTTTTCCTTCCGTTCCTTCGGCCGTTGCGACTGCCAGCCATAGTTTTCGGGAAAGGTCCGGACCGGACCGGTGAACCAGTGTTCTTCCGGAACATCGCCCCGCGCGACCGCCATATAGGACACCGCGCGCGGCTCGGCGTAGAAGGTCCCATAGTGATAATCCGAGTAAACTTCAAGATTGGCGTAATAGCCGTGGTACATTTGTTTTGCCACGGGATCGTAGAAAAAGTTGAGATTGCTCCGACCCAGTAGACGCGCGGTCTGGTCACCCAATTCTTCGGGGAAAGCCCCTTTCGCGACATAGAGACCGAGCATGAGCCACCCGCTGTCAACGTACGAAACAAAATAACTCGTCTTGTCGAGCATGGTGGTGTCGTAGTAATTGTAAGGAAAACCGCTGATGTGATATTCGAGCTTCTCGACCGTATCGAGGGTCGCGCGAATCCGCGCAACGGCGTCATCCTTCGTGATGAACCCGAGGTCATAGGCGCTCACCGTCGCCATCAGGTAGACCCCGACGTTCGTAACGTTCGTGTAATCTCCGATCCAAAGGCCTTCCCCGTCCGGCGTCTCCGTCCCCAATCTGATATTGTCGAGGGGAAGACTGTTCCGGGCATCGATCACTTCGTCAAAATACTTCCAGGTGTCGCGGGCGACCTCGGTCAGGAACGCCTTGTCATCCTTCGGGAATTCTTTCCTGACGGACACAGTCTTCGGGAACCCCCGCAATTGGGAGATCAGGAATCTCTGATACTCCGGACTTTCATAATGGAGATCGGTCTTTTTCGTGGACCGCGCCGGCTGATCGACCGCGCTCGGCCCGGGGTCGCCCGTTCTCACGAACCGGATGTTATCGAGGTAGATCCGCCCCGTTTTTTTCGTCACGAAGATGTCGTTGAAGATGATGATCAGTTCGTCGAGCCCCTCATAGCTCTTCGTCGGATCGGTCCAGGATTCCGGGTCCGCGAAATCGATAAGGCCGGTGAGCTTGTTCAGGGGAACACTGACCGTCTTCCATCCCCCGGTCACCGGGACCACAAAGGAGCCCTGGATGGTCTCACGGCAGGAATCGTCGAGGCATTTCTTGACCTCGATCCTGAATTTTTCGGTGAACCCCCTCTGAGTATCCCCTTTGATATCGAATTCGAGGTGATCGAACTGGCGTCCGTCGATATCCATCAGTTTGGTCCAGAAGCCGTTGCTTGCCGGAAGATCCGAGTCCACGCTGTAGGTCAGCTGCAGGGTCCGGGATTCCTTGCCGTCCGGGCCGGGCAACGTCACGACCGTCGCGTCGGTATACGAATTATTGACGTCCGCGGGATTCAGGTTCCAGTCGCCGCTGGCACCGCCGCGATTATTGACAAGCCCTTCGCCTTCAAAATCCGCAACCATTTCCGTGACGATCTCCGGAGATTCGGCAGATGCCGGGTTTGACGGAGCCTCCACCGCCGGAACCGGGACCGCCGGCACCGTTCTTTCAGGTGTTTTTCCCGGTTTATCCGAACAACCCGCCAGCAAAGCGAGCAGGATCAGGAGAGGTAAGTTCCGCCTGAACATATCCACCGTTTTCATAAGTCCTTTTCCGATCCCCGTTTTACGGATCATAAATATGGTTTTAGTTTCGCCCAGGTCCGCGACTGGACAATCCCGTCGACGGTCAGCCCTTTGGCGCGCTGAAATCGTTTGGTAGCGTCCAGCGTCATCGGCCCGAAGTTCCCGTTGACGGGTCCTTTGAAATACCCCGCGCGCTTGAGGGCCATCTGGATTTTTTTGACCGTCTTTTTATCATGGAGCCGCCGGTTCACGAGGATGGGGTTCGAAGCGGCCTGTTTCGAGAGCGACGGCGGGAACAGGCCGACCTTTTTCAGGTCGGACCAGAGATGCGTCCGGCGCGGAGCGCTCATAAGTCCCACCAGCATGGTCCGCCCGTTCACTTTGATGCGGCCGGCAAAACAGTGGCGTGCGGCCCTCGTGTATCCGGTCTTGCCGATGATCTCCCGGCCTTGGGAGGCCCAGAGCATCTTGTTCGTGTTCTTCAGGTAGAACTTTCTTCCGTTCAGACTGTAAATGACCGCGTACCGCTGACGCATTGTCTGAACGATCAGCGGGTATCGCTGCGCGGCGGCCGCGATCTTGGCCAGGTCATAGGCGGTCGTATACTGCCCCTCGGCGGGCAGCCCGGCAGGACTGACAAAACGGGAATGCTTCGCGCCGACCAGACGCGCTTTTACATTCATGCGTGAGGAAAAAACAGGCACGGAACCGGCTGAGGCGACCGCGAGCGCATAAGCGGCGTCATTCGCCGAATAAAGGAGCATCGCCTTGATCAGATCCCGGACATAGAACCGCTCGCCCGGCGCGATATGAATCTTGGACGGCTGGACCCTGGTCGCGGAAGGCGCGACACGGATTACCTGATCGGGATCAAGATGGTCCAGGATAACCATGGCCGAAACGAGCTTCGCGGTACTTGCCGGTGCCCGTTTCGTATAGGGGGCTCTCGAATAAAGGATCTTGTGCGTCTTGGCGTCGAGGACCGCATACGAAGCCGAGGAAAGGGCGATATAACTGGCTTCGGCAAACGGCATCCCCATCCCTGACAGGGCAACAGCAATCGACAGTATTACGGCAATAAGGGTCCGGTGTTTTTTCATAAGATCGAGATCACAGAACGTATCGACTGACAACCCCCTGTCCTTGATTTCCCGGGATTCGGATGACGCGCGCCCGGGCGGATTCAAACAGCCGACCCCCTGCCTAGAAGGCAGGCGCTCCATCCAACCGCGCTACGGGGTCATGATTCTTAACTGTAACAAACAAAAATACTTACAAAAACCACCATTTTCTTGCGATCTCTCAAAAAGAGCCGTGTGACATATTTGCGGCGCCCGGAAAACCAACGTCAAAAGCTGGCACATTATAAGTATTTTTCAGAGGATTGTAAAAACATCTAAACCCGTACATTCCAGACGGGAATATCCGGACGCTGCCGGAAGGTTTCTCTTCTGAAAAGCCGGATCTCTCGCACGGGCCTATCCCCGCGCCCGGCACCACCGGCCCAGGCAAAATTGATTTCGGTTCTACACTGTTTGTCCGCCGACTAATGGGGAGTATTACAAACAGGATATGGAAAAATGCGAAGACGGGCGGCACAAGGCCTGGCGGCAATTTTGTGGCGGAACTAACACTTTCCTGCGGGACGCCGTCCGGTTTGCCATCAGTGAGGCGGAACCCCTTTTTTCTCTTTTAAAGATTCCAGAAACTCCAGGAATTGATCGGCGGTCATGAATCCCCAGACGCGCCGCGGAATCTCCCGGCCCCCTTCGTCAAAAAAAATCATCGTCGGCAGTCCCTGAATCCTGTGCTTTTTGCTGACGGCGCGCGCGTATTCGGATTCGCGGAAAGACAGATCAGCCCGGAGGCGGTTAAAGCTCCCGAGCGCGGCGACCACGCGCGGATCGGTGAATGTTTCGTGTTTGAGCATCATGCAGGGCCGGCACCAGGCGGCATAACAGTCAACGACCGTAGGCCTTCCCGACCGAAGCGCCGCATCGAAGCTTTCTCCGGTATATTTTGTCCACTGGACGCGCGGCCCCGGATCACAGGAAGCCAAAATCAGCAGAACCGCGAACCCGGCAATCGCTTGTCTGACAGACCTTCTATTCATCGCGCACCACGAAAAAGACGACATGCGGCATCAACATTTCAAGTCGTGAGATTCAGGATGACTTCGATCATGGCTTCTTTTTCGGCGGGCTTGCTGGAGGCGATCATACGAAAGCCTGATAAATCATCCCCGGAGAGCTCTTGAATCCTTGATCTTTCCTCCCTCCCCATCAGACGGGAATCCCTGAATTGCGCTTTCATCGTCTCGATGATCCTGCGAGCAGCTTCGCAGGTCAGCTCAAAACCGGCTTTTTTTGTTCCCGCCGGTTGAGACAACCGCTCGTGGTCAAAATCATCCAGGAGATCCAATGCCCGGGAATACTCCCTGATGACCTGGGCGATCCCCCGAGCTTCCGGTGATGCGCCTTCGACCAACGCAGCGTTTCCGATTAAAGCAACCGCCTTTTGCAGTTCATGGTATTTATCCTCCACCCGTTTGAGCCGTTGCTCATTCAGCGTGTGGCCGTCCACCGGATGCTTCCGAAGCACACTAGTTGCCCAAACACGGAATTGAGTCCCCTTCCTGGAATTGACCCGGTAACCGACAGAAACAATCACGTCCGGATTGAAACTTTCCATCTGCCGGAGTTTTCCATCCGCCGCAACCCGTGCGCTTTTTGCACAGGTTGATTGTTTGTCCAATTCTTTTGTCCTGTAGATATTCCGGATGTGTTTGAGGATTACGGATCTATCCCGGCCGAACAACTTTGCCATTTGATGAGCGTCTAACCAGACGGTCTCACGGTCAAGCCGCACCTCGACCCGGTTCTTGTATAAAACCACTTCGCCTTTACTGATGTTGTTTTTTGTAATCATCGAAACTCTCCCGCGATAAATCCCGCTTGCCGCTCATTTGACATGATTCGGGCAAAAGACAGTATAAAACCATCCTGCCGCGTCAACGAAACCAGCTGGCCGGAAGGGTTTGGTTGATGGCACGGCGGGCGCCGGCAGAGAGCGCCGGTTCCTCCTGCCGTCGCGCCGGCCTCCTTGAGCCGGAAGCAGTCCTCCCGGGGTTCAGACGGCGCATGAGCTCCGCGACCGAAAGTATTTTCCCCACATGGGAACGGACATGAAATCCCAAAGTGTTCCAGTCGTCAGAAACAACTTCGATTTCCCCGGGCCTGGGGTAAGCTCTGCAGAACTTGATAATGGCATTATCGGCGCCCTGGTCCCCCTTCGTGAAGTAAACCTTCACGGAGCGATCCGACAACTCCGGCGCGGAGCGCTCCACAGAACCATCAAAGTAGATCCTGGCTTCAATGCCCTTCTTGCCGGCGCACAGCCTCTTCGCAAGACGAACTAATTCTGCGCGATAAACGCGCCGGGCGTCTTCGTCAGCCATATCCCGTTCGAGATTCGCCGCGAGCCCGCGCGCGATCACATTGTATCCATCAATCACCAGAACGCTCATCCCGAGACTCCATGGTTCATTGTCCTCCCCGGACTCTTCCCGTAATTCCGGACATCCGACTTCAGTATTACTTAACCCCTCCCCGCCAGAATGTCCACGTTTATAAACGCCTGGGATTTTCGATCTGGCGCACGGTCACGGCGAAGCGGATCTTCTTCACGGGCGGAATATCCTTCTCCCAGGGACGCAGGTATTCGAAATCAATGATGGCATTTCCCGCGCGGAGCGCGCGAAACATCCACGTTTGCTTGCCGCCCGCGCCGGCGAGACGCTTATCGTTTGACGGCTCGTAGCGGATCTCCAGGACTTCGAACGCCGTCTTGTCGAATGATTTGCCCAGCTGCCATCCGTAGCCGGTCGTGGGATTCGAGTCGAGAACGATCACGAAGCGGTCCCCTGTCCGCGTTTTGACGGGACGGGCAGGATCGCTGTATTCGGGAACCCGGGTTTCCGGTATCCCGGCGATTTTTTTTGAAAGGAAATATCCCGCCGCGACCAGCACCGCGAGCACCAGAGGCCCTGTCAGCAAAAACAGATACCGTTTTTTTATACTCATAAGCACCTCTCCTCTCCAAAACGGACGTCATCCGGGGGAAGCGATTACAAAGATAAACGCTCAACCGCATCTCCCCGCGGACGGTGTCCGGTTTACGAACGAGACGGATCGTTATTTCGAAGGGCAAATAAATCAGACCCTTATGGGGTGACTTTTCCCCGAATTGTTTTCACCGTAACAGCCGGATGCTGTATTTCCATCCTCTTCTCAGCCCTTGAAAAACTTCCTGCATCCTTAACCAGAGATCCGGTATTCCAAACATCACTGCGATGGTCGCGCCGTCCATGCAATGACAAAACCAGATTCGATACGCACGCATAACCGGAATGCTCGATGTAACGAAAACAACACAGCCATGCGACGGCGTCGTATCGCGGCAAATATTACACCCCTAGGACAAACAAGTCACAATACTCGCCGCATCCCGATAAGTCGGCAAAATGCGTATATCCCTGTAACCGGCATCCCTTAGCACCGCCTGCGAATGCGATACTGCCCTATCTACTGTATTGTGATTCTTGCTGATATGGAGCAAATAAATGGCTTCCGGCCTGATCTCCGACTTTTTAGCGACATGAACCAGCACTTCGGCGCACTGATTATTGGATGGTTGATACGGCCGGATATGCCGCTCTTTGATATAAACCGGCACAGGGCTCGGTCCCTCGATCATCCCGACATCATAATTGGACGCCATCAGAATGACGTGCGAATTAAGTAAATGTTCCGCCAACCGCTTGTCCGGAGAGCCGCAATCCGTCGCAAGCGATATCTTTTTTGCGCCGCTTCCGTTCCCGGCGAAGATACAAAACCCCACGCACCCGCCTTCCGAATCATGCTCCACATCAAACGCCGTGATCCTGAACGATCCAGCCATGAACGGATCCTTCGCGAAGGTCCTGAAATGCTGTCCGTTCCGTCCGGGCAGATCCCGCGCAATGACCCTTTGGACCCCGGAAGTGCAGAAAACAGGGACCCCATACCGGAAAAAACGTTCTATGGTTATCGCGTTACCATGATCGTTATGGGCATGCGTCACAAGCACGCCTGCAAGATCCCCCATCGAGAAACCCTGCTCCGCGAGAAGCTCCCGGGTCACACGAGGCCCCAGACCGCAGTCCACCATGATCGCGTGCTCCCGGTTCCAGATCAGGGTCGAATTTCCGCTGCTGGAACTCCTCAAGACCTTGACGCTTACGCCGGATGTCTCTTTCACCGTTTCGCCTTCAATTCCGGGAAAAAATCCCCGATTTGTTGTATGCGATCATCAAAAATAATATCCCTGTGCCTCACCGGCCGCTTCAGAATAATGCCTTCCAGCGACCGGCAACGGCTTAACGCGACATAGACCTGACCGTGCGTAAAAGCGCCATGATCCAGATCGATAATGAGTTTATCAAACGTGAGCCCCTGGCTCTTGTGAATGGTGATGGCCCAGGCCAGCTTGATGGGATACTGCCCGAAACTTCCGATCACGTCCTCCACGATGGCGTCCTGGTCGTCATCGTAGCGGTATCTGATTTTTTCCCACGTCACGGCTTCAACGGCATGTGTCTCTTCGCCGATCCGGACTTCGATCGAGTCCTCATCAAGGTCCACAATTTCCCCAATGCTGCCATTGACCCATCGTTTCTCCTTATCATTGCGAATCATCAACACCCGGGCGCCCTTCCTCAGCCGGAGGCGAGTCTCCGTCGGATACGATTTTTCATCGAATTCTCCCTTTACCACCGCGTTGTACACAAACTCTTCCGTCTTGAGTTTTTCAAGTCGCGCTTCATTGATCGCGTTGGCGACCGCGTTCGTCGGTGTCAGGGTAATGCAATCATGCGCGCTCTCACATGCCCCGGGATCAACCCGGGAATTGAGCAGTTCCATTTCCTGAAGCGCAGCCGACCTTTTCCGGATCTTGTTCAGGACATCCCTGAAGGCTTGATCTTTCTGCCGGTAAATCTTGCGAAGATTGATCCGGTGAAAATTGACATCCTTAAAGACCTTCGCGCTGAAAAAATAAGGCGTCTTGTACTTCTGCTCATACAATTCCCGCATGTCCCGGTCTACGATAGGCGGCAGCTGGAAAAGATCTCCGAAAAGAACGATTTGCACTCCGCCGAATGGCTTGAGGGAATGGTTCCTGTTGATCCGGAGCGCCTGATCGATCCCGTCCATCAGGTCGGCCCGCATCATGGAGGCCTCGTCAACGATCAAAAGATCGAGGCTGTCGAAAATATGGCCCGCGTTCCAGACCTTGCGAACATGGTCCCGTTGGATAAACTTGGGCGGAAACCGGAAAAAGGAGTGGATCGTCTGGCCGTGGCTGTTGATGGCCGCGATCCCTGTGGGTGCTAAAACAACATGCTTCTTCCGGGTATGCTGGCGAAAGTATTTGAGGAGCGTCGTCTTGCCGGTCCCCGCCTCGCCGGTGATATAGAGATTTTTGGACGTGCCTTCAATCGCGTCAAACCCGGACTTGAATTCAGGGCTCAGCTCAAAATCATCGGGAAGAGCCAGATCAAAATCATTCTTGAGGAAATGGCTCCGGGATAATTCATCATTTTTTGGCATAAGAGGATTTCAAGAAGACACTCGCAAAACCGGTATTAATAATTTACGGCTTATTCAACCTGCCCCGACCCAAACGCGAACATCAAGCTCTCGCCGCAGCCGTACCGGGCTACCGGAGTCCGGTGCCGTCGGTACCCGGCCCCGTTCCAGTTTATCGAACCTGAGAAATGCTATCCTGTTACGGCGGCTAATTATCTTGATATGTGACCGCGAAGATCGTATCAGCGAGCCACTTCCTGAAAGATGGGTTATCGCTGAATTGCCTGAAAAGTTCAGTGTGATCGGTTAAAAGATCAATCATAACCCTGCTCAACGCTCTGTCATGCTCGATGCGGGCGTTTTGCTTATCATTGTTCTTCATGGCGTTCTGATACGCCCTGTCAGCAGCTACCTTAAACGGTATTTCCTTGCTTATAACCTCACGAATCTTATCAGCGTCTTTCCATTCGATATTACCGAAAAGCTCATTAAAGGTTTTGAGAATATTGCTGAGTTGATCCAGGTCCGGGTCAACAATAAACCCGCCGCCAGTCGCCGGGACTGGTTCGATCTCGACGTTCTGATCAGGCAGGACAACCGGCATAGCCGACTTAACTTCAACGCGATAGCTGTCCATATCGATAGCTTCAAGAATCCCCTTTGAAAGATCTATCTCTTTCGGGGCTGGAAGCTTGGGAATAAGAAAATTAAGAAAGATCGAGAGCTTCTCCCAGCCTGTGTTGGTATATGGCAGAAGCGACGCAAGAAAGTTGTAAATACGGACAAAAACTTTCGCCTTCCCCTTGAAATCAACCTGCTGGTCTTCTTCCAACTGCTCGATATAGCTGGCGACAGAAAGGTCCAATATCGGATCAAGCGCTTCCCGATCCGCGCCGCCAACATAGAGCTCCGCGAACTTATCCACCTGATTCCGGGAATAAACCTGCGCCTCATCAAGCCTGGCTTTGAGATCGTGCAGCTTGTTGGGGTCCGTTTCTTCGCTAAGGATAGTGGTGCGATAGTAAGGCTCAAAAGCCTTGCGGATCGTTTCCGCGTCGTTCATAAAATCGAGAATGAATGTGTCGTATTTCTGGGGGCGCGCCCGGTTCAGCCGCGACAGCGTTTGAACGGCTTTAATGTCCGTGAGTATTTTGTCCACATACATGGTATGGAGAAGAGGTTCGTCGTAACCGGTCTGGAATTTCTCGGCAACAATCAAGAACCGGTAAGGGTCTTCGCGGAACCTCTCAGGAATGACATTACCGGGGAAGTTATTCAACGATGCCTCTGTCACCTTCCCCCCGCCATAATCGTGCTCACCTGAAAAGGCCACGATCGCCTTGTAGGGACTTTTTCTTTCCTTCAGATACTCCACGAAAGCGTGAAAATACTGTACGGCGCGCCCAATACCATTCGTCACCACCATCGCCCGAGCCTGTCCGCCTATCTTCTGGCGAGCCATAATATGTTCATGAAAGTGATCGATCATGATTTCCGCTTTCTTCCGAATCGCATAATCATGCGACTCAACATATTTCCGAAGCTTCTTCATGGCCTTTTTCGTATCATATTGCGGATCATCTTCCACGGTTTTCACGAGCCGGTAATGGCTTTCCACCGGCGTGTAATGCCTTAAAACATCCAGAATAAACCCCTCCTGGATAGCCTGCTTCATCGTATAAACATGGAAAGGCCTGTGTTTTGTCTGCCCGCCCTCGTTATACGGTTCTCCAAATATTTCCAGTGTTTTGTTTTTGGGAGTCGCGGTGAACGCGAAATAGCTCGCATTGGACAACATTCTGCGCGACTCCATGATCCTGTTTATTGCATCCTCGAAGGTTTCTTCCTCTGCTTCTGCACCATGCCGGGATAGAGCCATGTGCATCTTGGCTGTAGTCCGCCCGCCCTGGCTTGAATGGGCTTCATCGATAATGATCGCAAACTTGCGCCCCCGGTGTTCATCTCCGATTTCGCTCACAACAAACGGGAATTTCTGAACTGTTGTGATGATGATCTTCTTGCCGGACTCCAGAAACTTTCTGAGATCACCTGAGTTTTCCGCATGACCGACAGTTGACGCAACCTGGGCAAACTGCCTGATCGTGTCTTTAATCTGCTTATCAAGGACTCTCCGGTCCGTAACAATAATGACCGAGTCAAAAACAGTCGTTCCCGTCTTGACCAGGCCAATCATCTGATGCGCCAGCCACGCGATAGAGTTGCTTTTCCCGCTCCCCGCGGAATGCTGAATCAAATACCGCTTCCCAACCTCATCCTTTTTCGAAGCCGCGAGCAATTTATGAACAACATCGAGCTGGTGGTAGCGCGGAAAAATCTGCCGGAAACTTTTCCGGCCTGTCCGTTCATCCTTTTCTTCCACGATTTGCGCATAATTCTCAAGAATGTCGGTCAGCCCGTCAGGATGAAGGACCTCTTTCCAGAGATAATCTGTTTTAATCCCGTCAGGATTGGGAGGATTCCCGGCCCCGTCATTCCACCCCTTATTGAAGGGCAAAAACCATGACTCTTTCGCCTTGAGGTGGGTGCACATCCTTACTTCCTGATCATCGACCGCGAAGTGAACGATGCACCGCCCGAACTGAAACAGGAGTTCCCTGGGATCACGGTCCCTTTTGTATTGCTGAACAGCATCCTCAACGGTTTGTTTCGTGAGACGATTTTTGAGTTCGAAGGTTGCCACAGGAAGACCGTTGATGAAGATGCCTAGGTCCAGGGCCAGCTGGGTTTCGTCCTTGCTGTATTTCAGCTGCCGTGTAACGCTGAAGATGTTGGACTTGAAAAGCTCAGCTGCGCGAACATTGCCCGGGGTTGGCGTGCCGTAAAAGAGCACTACAGACAAAGGCCCATCGTTGACTCCTTTTCGGAAAACATCAATCACGCCTCTCCTGGCGATTTCCCCCTGAATGCGGGCAAGAAACTTCTGTCGCTTCGGGTTGTCGGTCGTGAGATTCAGGCTTTCCACCACCCGCGGCTGGGTTTTCCGGAAAAACTCTATCAGCTTCGGGAGGTCAACGGCATGGTCGCGATCATAGTCCCCGGCATCGCCCTGGACATATTTGGCGTCCTTGACCAACGATTCAACAATGAGGGCTTCCAACCCCTTTTCGCTAGTATCACTCGGCATCCGCTGTCTCCTCCAGAAAATCTTCGGATTCCTCCTGGATTTCTTCTTCTACCAACGGCAACTTCTCAGCTGCCGGTCGCACGTCTAGCTTACCAGTCACTACATCTGCCACAAGTCGTGTTTTATACTCTCTTAGCAAACCCACTTCACGATCGACGCTTTTAATAGCTTTGTCAAACGGCTTAACTTTCTCATGAACGTATTCAACAATTTTTTCCTGTTCTTTTTTATCGGCAGGAAACGCCAGGTGGAAAGAAGATAAACGCGACTCCGCTATCGCTGGATATGCAATGCCGATGGAATTCGCTGTAACCCGATCAATAAAGGCTGGAGACTGTATCCCGAGCGTTAAAAATTCAGGTATCACACCTTCTCGGGGACTAAGAACGGCAAACCCAGTCGATGCTATTAAATTCTCATCATGGGAGCTAATAAAATAAACCGCTTTCAAATATGTCCTTACTGTTGAGATAATAGTATCTCCAAAACGAAGCATGCGCCGCGCTCGAGATGGGGCGTTTTTAAATTTCATCTGTTCTGGCTCATGAACCAATCGTCCGGTTCCGACGCACCCTATGTCGAAATATCGAAATTCATATTCAGGATCAGTCCCTATCCCAAGCGTTTTTTCATTTATTCTGGCCCAATGTTTTAATGGTTTGACTTGCCAATGCTTAGGAATATCGCCAAGCCACGGAATGTTGGATGGTTTAAGAGGAACGGATGGATCGAGACCGCGAGTAACGGCGCGGTGAATGATGGTCTGCTTCTGCTCATTGAGCAGTGTCAGGAGTCTCTTTTTTGTTTGAATTGCTCGATTTATTTTTTGATTAACTGTAAAGAGAAAACGACCGATCTTTTCCTGTTCTTCTTTTGGCGGGAGAGGCATATAAGCGCGGCTTAAGCGGACGTAATCAATATTCTGTCCTTCGCGAATGCCCGTCACAAACAGAGTAAGAGCGTTAATAAAATTTGGAGATTTGAAAAAATTAGCAAAAAAAGATCTATCAACCACTTCCTTGGGAGCCAAAATCGTATAAGCAGGGCTGATGATGCCTCGATTGTGGGCGATTTCAATCCCACCTTGGAAGGAACGAAGACTGATAACAAAATCTCCAACCTCAACCAATTTCAACAAATGAAAATCCTTTTGAGCCGTAACTGTTCGTTCCCCGTAATCTTCCTTACGAACAACGCCTTTCGTTTGGGTTGCCGCAAGCAACGGTTCGTTTGGGAATCCCTTTTGGACTCGCTCATGAAATAAGAACTTCATTCGCCGCTGAGACCAATGTGAAGGCATTCTATCGACCCAAGGCAGCTCAGTCTCCTTGTAATCGGGATAAGGACGAAGACCCTCGATCACCTAAAGGCTCCCGAAGTATTTTTTAATCTTTTGCGCCACTCCGGCATTCCAAAGGCAAACGCTTAAATAAGCAACCCCTTTGTTTTCAATGGGTTGCGTTGTTTTGTCTGTTTTTATCATGAGTGCTCTTTAAATAAGATTTCAGGCCCAAATCGGTAAATAACGGGCGTATTTACGCGACCCTCCGACTTTTTCATCGGGTTTGATGGCTCTGGTTTCGATGGCGGCGGCAATGATCTGCGAAATGATAGCGCTCTTGCTTTCCGGCTGGCGAAACCGCTCGCGAAGAGACTGGTTGGTCATGCGCTCGGCCATAACCCATTTCAGGCAACAGTGCTGGTAGCAGGCACGGACGCGATCGTCGCGATCCATGGCCTCAAAACCCCGTGGTCCGAAGATGATAACGACCGTGCGGCGATGACTGGCCCGGAAATCCGGCGCGGGAAGCTGGTAAACCTCGGCTGCCTGAACGACTTTATCGATACCGCTGCTCTTCTCCTCGCAAATGCGCATCCGGCGCATGAGATCGGCGAGCCGCTCGTTGCGGGACTGGTAACCGTCGATGAAACGGTCCACGGGCACGATCGGTTCGCCGGGGTTCGAGATTTCGACACGATCAGAGTAAATTTCCACCATCATGGATGCACCACCGATCAAAAAATCCTGGTGGACAAGCGCATTGGCAACGAGTTCGCGAATAGCGATTTCCGGGACAAGCTTTACCTCTTTGCGCAAGGCATCCTGGATGACTTCATTTTGAGGAAGCTGTCCCATGATGAATCGCACGAGTCCCTGAAAACCGACAGCGTAGCCTTTCGTACCGGGCTGGTCCAGCCTGGTCTCCATTTTGGATGTGCCGGTATAAACAACCACGCGGGGCGCTTTGCGGGAAATGTCCGCAAAATCCTGAAGATGCTTGGCCAGTAGCAGCGCACCTATACGGCGAATGGCATAACTGCCGTCAACCAAGTCTACAAGGCGTTCTTGCCGGAGACGGTCCAGCACGCCGGTCTGCTCCTCGGGATAGGGCAATTTGAGCAACTCGAAAAAACCCTGAGTGTCCAACCGTTCAACTACTTGTGCGGCATCCAGACCCGTGAGCGAGTGTCCTTCCAGCCAGTCCGGCTCGCCTTCGGCAAAAATTCTGCGCAACTGATCCTCACTCATGGGCTGGAGTTCCCGTCCGGCGCGCATAAAATAAGTGCCATCCAGGTGATAGGCCGTGCCCAAAGGCCGGGAGGGGATATGAAATACCACAACGCGCCCGGCCGGGTGGGCAACGGCTTCGACATCCACGCGAAAGCCAAGAGTTTGAAAGAGTTTCTCTGCCATGCCAACGGGATCGTTGACGGCTGCCGTTCCAACGACGGCATGCGGCGGCTTGTCCGCTATACCAAACAGCATTTGCCCCCCGCCTTCATTCGCAAGCGCGACGCAGTATTTACAGAGCGTGCGATAATCGAATTGCGTTTTGGCTTCCTTGAACTCCAGACGTTGATGCTCGGATGGAGCGCTGCGTAACAAGTCGATTTGCGCGAAAGAGGTACTCATGTTTTTCCTTTCAACAGACCATCGAGAAGCCCCTCGGCTTCCTTCCCGATAGCCAGAATATCTGCCCGGATTTCGTCCAGTGTTCTTAACGGCTGTGGCTTGTAAAAATGACGCGTAAAAGAAATCTCGTAACCGATCCGGGCCGACTCATTGATCCAGGCGTCGGGCGTATAGGGTAGGACTTCGCGGCGGATAAAAGCTTCTATCCCGCCTTCTTCCAGAAGCGGTACCTGCTCCGTATCCCTCAAATCAGAGTCTGGTTCATATTGGGCAATATGCTTTTTGCCGTCTATTGAGATTTCATATCGACCATAAAGCGGGGAGGCTTCGGCTTTCCCGGGCCTGAACAGCCTGGCGATAACCGGCGGAGCTGTTTCAACGCGCCAGCTTGCTGCGCGCAGGATGGTTTTAAGATTGGCAGCTCCAATTTCAAGATTCAGTTTTTCGAGAGCGTCGTTCACTCTAGATCGAAAAATATTATGGTCTTCGAACAACCCGTCTCCCAGTTCTTTCCCGAGAGATGTGGCAATTTCAACAAGTCTTTGGTCGCGTTCCCACGTCCTGGGATCGAGAAGCTTCTTTTTCTTCTTGTCAGAGAGCCCCTTCCCGGAAGATGCTTCCCCGTCCTCCGAGCCCTCTTCGTCGCTTCCCCATTCATCCAGTGCTTTTTCCAGCCGGGGTTTTACCTTGGAGAAGTCCCTGGAGAGAGCATCGCCAAACTGGCCGTAGAGACGCGAACGAATATCCTCATCTCCGGAGCTGAAGCGCAAGGATTCTATCGCCTTTGGCGTGATCCGGCTGTGAAGACGCAGCGGCCGTTCAACGGTAACCTTCCAATAACCAAAGGCCGTATTGGGAAAAATCCTGGATTGTTCTGTTTCCTTGAAAGAGAGGTATGTCTGGCATATGCTTTGAATATCTTCCTCGGCAAGATCGCAATTCTTCTTCCCGAGATTCTTGCGGCGGGGTTTGAACCACTGCGTGGCATCAATCAGTTGGACCAACCCCTTGCGGGAGTCCGGCTTTCGGTTCGTCAACACCCAGATATAGGTGGCAATGCCCGTGTTGTAAAAGATATTCAAGGGCAGGGCAATAATAGCCTCCAGCCAGTCATTTTCGATTATCCAGCGGCGGATGTTGGATTCACCCTGCCCGGCGTCCCCGGTAAAAAGAGACGAACCGTTATGGACTTCGGCAATGCGGCTCCCTAACGGGGTATCATGTTTCATCTTGCTCAGTTTACTGGCCAGGAAAAGAAGCTGTCCGTCACTGGACCTTGTGATCAAGCTGAAACCAGGATCATCTGCGTGGCTAATTATAAAACGAGGGTCCTTTATCCCGTCTTTTCCTCCCATGCGTTCAAGGTCTGTTTTCCAGCTTTTACCGTAAGGCGGATTTGAGAGCATGAAGTCAAATGATCTGGAGGGGAATCCATCCTGGGACAATGTGGACCCATACTTGAAATTCTCCGCCTCCTCACCCTGCCCCTTGAGCAGGAGATCCGCCTTGGTAATAGCATAGGTTTCGGGGTTCACCTCTTGCCCAAACAGGTGTATGGCTACATCTTTTTTGTGATCTTTGGCCAGTTTTTGAAGCACTTCTTCAGCGACGGTCAGCATGCCGCCCGTGCCGCAGGCTCCATCGTAAACAAGATAAGTGCCTGATGTGATCTTTTCGGATACGGGCAGAAAAACAAGCTTCGCCATAAGCTCGACAACGTCGCGGGGCGTAAAGTGCTCTCCGGCTTCTTCGTTGTTCTCTTCATTGAAACGGCGGATAAGCTCTTCGAAGATGGTCCCCATCGCGTGATTATCAAGACCCGGAAGTCGAACCTTTCCATCGGTATCCATGACGGGCTTGGGGCTAAGGTTGATTGTGGAATCCAGGAACTTCTCAATCAGATGCCCCAGAATGTCAGCTTCGATGAGTGTTTGTATTTGGTTGCGGAATTTGAACTTCTCAAGAATCTCCTGAACATTGGGCGAAAAACCATTCAGATAATCTTCGAAGTCGGCCTTCAACTGCTGTTGTTTTGCTCTCGCGCGGAGGTCCCTTAAAGTAAACTGCGAGGTATTGTAGAAGGCTTGCCCGGAAGCCTGACGCAGGGCGGCGTCTTGATTGGTGATGCGAGACTTGTCCAACGTATTCCGCATTTCAAGAACAGATTGTTTCGTGGGTTCCAGCAGCGCGTCCAGCCGCCGGATCACGACCATCGGAAGGATTACATCGCGGTATTTCCCTCTAACATACACATCGCGCAAAACATCATCCGCTATGCCCCAAATAAAGTCCGTGATCCAGTTCAGCTCTCCGTTAGCCATTGTTTTTCTCTTCTCTCCCCAGGCAGCGTTTGGTCAAAACCGGGCTATTCTAGTCCCCTGAAAATAAAAAAGCCACGGAAACAACCGTAAGTCAGGTTGGGTAAAAGGCGACGGCATCATGCCGCGGGAAACCGCGGAAAAAGCGTGCGTGCGGCGGATTTGTGGCGCCCGGGACCGAAAAAAGGCGGGAAACACCGGCAACCACCGCAAGGAACTGAAGCGGGTTGCGCAGATAAAAACCTCGCGCCCGGGCAGATTCGAACTGCCGACCCCCTGCTTAGAAGGCAGGTGCTCTATCCAACTGAGCTACGGGCGCAAGAAACCGAAGACGGACTCCAACTCAGGCGCGCCTCCTCGAAAAAGCGTGTGTTGCCTGTCCGTAGAACATTTCGGCGCATTCCATGAGGGTCTCGGAAAGCGTCGGATGCGCGTGCACGATACTTCCGAGTTCCCCGGCCGTCATCCCTTTTTCGACGGCGAGGACCGCCTCGCCGATCAGCTCTCCGGCGCCTTTTCCCGCGATGCCTGCCCCCAGGATTCTCTCGCTCGCCGGATCGATCAGGAGCTTCGTCGTCCCGTCCGGATGATCGACCGTGACCGCGCGGCCGGAGGCCGTCCACGGGAATTTGACGATCTGGACCGGAATGCCTTTCGCGCGCGCTTCGGCTTCGGTGAGACCGCACCAGGCCACTTCCGGGTCCGTGAAAACCACGGCCGGGATCACGGGAACCGAAGCGCCGGCTTTCCCGCCGCAGATCGCGTCCACCGCCACCCTGGCCTCCCGCGCGGCCTTATGGGCAAGCATCACTCCGCCCGTCACGTCCCCGATCGCGAAAACGGACGGTTCTGCCGTCCGCTTGTCCGGATCCGTGACGATAAATCCGCGTTCATCGGACCGGACCGCCGTTCTTTCCAGAGCGAGGCCGCCGGTGAAGGGCACGCGACCCACCGAAACGAGCACGCGGTCAAAATCCTCTTCAAGCGTCTTGCCGTCCGTTTCGATCACGGCCTTCACGCGATCCTTCGCATCCGCAAGGCTCACGACCCTGGCGTTCAGGCAAATCTTCTCAAAACGTTTCCGGGCCGGTTCTTCGACGTACCGGACAAGGTCCGCGTCCGCCCCGTTCAGCATCGCCGGAAGTGCCTCCACGACCGTCACCCGGCTCCCGAGCGCCGCGTAGGCCGTCCCGAGTTCCATGCCGATGTACCCCGCGCCGATCACGAGCAGCCGCCCGGGGATATCCCGCAGTTCCAGCGCCTCAGTCGAAGTCATCACTCCCGGACCGCCGTCCCGGAACGCTTTCGGAACGGCCGGAACGGATCCTGTCGCGATGATCGCGTGGTCGAAACCGATCACGATGCCGCCGGCGCTGACCGTCCGCGCGTCCTGAAACACAGCCTCACCGCGGACGATCTCAACCCCCCGCCGTCCCGCGAGCCCCGTGATCCCCCGGCCAAGCTTTTCAAGGATCCCCGATTTCCAGGCGCGGAGTTTGTCGAGATCCAGCGACGGTTCCGGGAAACGGACACCGAACTTTTCGGCCTCCTTCGCGCCGAGGACCGTTTCCGCCGCGTGCAACAGCGCCTTGGACGGGATACACCCGCAGTTCAGGCACACGCCGCCAAGCCGGGGTTCTTTCTCGACAAGAACAACCTTTTTCCCCTTGACGGCCGCGTGGAAGGCGGCCGTGTAGCCGCCGGGACCGCCGCCGATCACAAGAATGTCCGTTTTGATATGGGTCATAAAATTTCCGGGTTAATGCGGGATATTCTAACAAAAGAAGCGGGCAAGGGAACGGCTTTCTTGAGCGGATCGCCTGCGATAGAGCGCCGAGGCCCAACTCCGTCCCGTCATAACCTTCAAAAGCCTGAGTCTCGGGGTCGCGAACCGTTTCCTGAAATCCGGGAAGTGCCGTTTCGCGATCCCCGAAACCGCCAGGTAACCTCCGGGAGCGAGCCGGTCGATCAGCCGTGACCGGTATTCAAGAAGCGTTTTTGACAATAAATTGGCACCGACCAGGTCGAATCTCCCGACCGCCGGGAGCTTCCCGAGACTGGCCCGGAAAAAACGCCCGCCTTCACATCCGTTCACGCGGTAATTCTTCGCGGCGATCTTCACCGACATCGCGTCGTTATCGAATCCCGCGACAATCACGGCTCCGAGCTTCGCCGCCACGATCGCGAGCACACCGCTGCCGGTCCCCGCGTCGAGAAAGCTCCGGAACCTCCCTTCCAGGCCTTCCATCAGCCGGACCATCAGTTGGGTCGTCTCATGGCCGCCCGTCCCGAACGCGCTTCCGGGGTCCAGAATGACCGGGATCCGTTTCGAGCGGGTGCGCGGCGCCTTCCTCCACGCCGGAACGATCAGGAATTTCCTGCCCGCGGTCATGACCCGGCAGGTTTCGCGCCATTTGTAAAACCAGTCCCCCGGAGCGAGGGACCGTCCCCGGACATGAAGTCCCCGGATTCCGGCGGACTTGAGCCCTTCCACGATACATTTTTCTTTCGCACGCGCGAGGCCATAGCAACCGATCCGGAAATGTTTTTTATAATCCCAGATCGCGAGAGCCGCCGGCGGGACCTTCGCGCGGAGGAATTCCGCGCGGACCGCTTCTTTTTCCCGGGGACTGAGTCCGCGGCCCGAAACATTGAATTCGCGCAATCGGGAAGGAACGTTCATAAGCGTCTTATTCGAGAGGATAGTCACGGAGTTTCACGAACCGGAATCCCTTCGCCCTGAGCTGGGGGATGGTCTCGCGAAGCAGGATCGAGGTCCGGGTTCCGGCATCGCTTGCGGAGAACGTCGCGATCGACCCCGCGGCCGCCCTGAGCAGGGCCCCGGCGAACTCACCCCGCGTCGAATTCTCAGGCCGGATTCCGGTACCGACCACGTCATAGCCGAGGGCCCTCGCGATCCTCACCGCGATGTCGTCATAGTGAGACGGCGCCGACCTGAAAAAATGCGGCAGGGCGCCCGTGACCGCTTCGATCTTCCGCGCGTTCTTCTCGATCTCGGCAAACACCTCTTCCACGTTCCGGGTCGCCGGCGCATCGGCGCCGGTTCCGGGGGCCACGAGGCAGGAACGGGCCTCGAGACCGAGATTCGCGATCTCAAAGAGAGGGGTCGCCGCGATCCGCTTCGCCAGTTCCGGATTCTTTTCAAGCCAGATGCCGCTCACAAAGAACGTCGCGGGAACGCTTTCCTTTTCGAGAAGGTCCAGAAGAGCACTGTAGAACTCCCCGCCCGTGCGGCCGCAGGCATTGAAGGTCACCGCCATCACCTTATCGGAGCTCCGGATACGGGTCTTGACGCCGGGAACGAGAGGACCCGTTTCATGGGGCTTTTCTCCCGAGAATTCGAGAAGGATGATTTCTTTAAGAACCTTGTAATCCTCGGCCTCGGCTTCCGCGGGAAGAGCGTCGGAACGGGGAATGGGACCGGTCAGCGCCATCGATATGAAAAACCATGCCGTTACGATCGGTTTCAGGTCCATAAGCTGGTCATTTTCTCCGGGGTTTTGCCCTCTTGAGTATCGGTTGTCCCGAACATTTTTTGAGCAGTCTCCGGAGCAATTCGACGGGAAGCCCGACCACGTTCGTGCAGGATCCCTCGATCTTCCGAACGATCTTCGGCCCCTCCTGGATGGCGTAAGCGCCCGCCTTGTCGAGCGGGTTCACTTGCCGGAAATAGTCCCGGATGGTATCGCGGGATAATCTTTTGAAATAAACGCGCGTCCTGGCGGTCCCCGAAAAGGACCGGCCCGTTTTCAGGTCCCGCAAGACAACGCCGGTATACACCTCATGGGCCTTCCCCGAAAGGGTCGTCAGCATCCGCGTTGCCTCGCGCATCGTTCGCGGCTTTCCATAGACTTTCTTCCGCCACACCAGCGTATCGGCGGCGAGCACATAGCGGGCCTTCGCGGGAAGCCGGGCGCGGAGGGCCTTGCCGAAAGCGTGTTTCAGGACAAGCTCGCGAGGTCCGTGTCCGGGCAGGACCTTTTCCCGGTAGCGGCTCGGAACGCAGCGGAAGCGGAGTTTCATTTTTCGAAGGATCTCGCGCCGCCGCGCGGACCGGGACGCCAGATAGATCATCCGCCGGCCTGTTTCTTCAAAAGAAACACGTGGGCCGGACATGTGTGGGGATCCAGGCGGACATAGTTACGGGAACCCTTCCAGTAATACTTCTCTCCCGTCAAAAGGTCCCGCATCTGATACGTCTGCCATTCCTCGATATCGAACTTCCACACCGGCAGTGTCACGAAGTCTTCCTGGGGATGGAACGGATCGAGGTTTACGACCGTGATGATGATATTGGAAAGGTCCGGAGTCCTTTTCCCGTAGCAGAGGATCATGTCGTTCTTCGTGTCGTAGAACTCGAGATTGTCATAATCCTGGAGCGCGGGGTTCTCGCGACGAAGGCGGTTCACCTGCCCGACCAGCTCCTTGATGTTCCCCGGCCGGTCCCAGTCCCACACCTTGTACTGGTATTTTTCGGAATCGAGGTATTCCTCGGAACCCGGGGCCTTCGCGCGGTTCTCGCAAAGCTCGAAACCGCTGTAGATGCCGTAGGACGGAGAGAGCGTTGCCGCGAGGATCAACCGGATCATGAACGCCGGCCGGCCGCCTTTCTGCAGAAACTCGTGGAGGATGTCCGGCGTGTTGGTGAACAGATTGCCCCGGTAGTAGAGTCGCATCTCCGTCTGCGTCAGCTCCTCGAGGTACTGGCGGATCTCCCATTTGACGTTCCGCCACGTGAAATAGGTGTAGGACTGCGTGAACCCCGCCTTGGCCAGGTACTTCATGACCTTCGGCCGCGTGAAAGCCTCCGCGAAGAAGATCGCCTCGGGGTGGTCCTTCTGGACCTCGCCGATCAGCCAATGCCAGAAGCCGAGCGGCTTCGTGTGCGGGTTATCGATGCGGAAAATGCGGACGCCTTTCCCGAGCCAGAAGAGGATGATGCTCTTCATCTCGTCCCAGAGCTCGCGCCAGTGATCGCAGTGAAAATCAAGAGGGTAGATATCCTCATACTTTTTAGGGGGGTTCTCCGCGTAATGGATTGTCCCGTCCGGGCGGTGAAAGAACCACTCGGGATGTTCCTTCACGTAGGGATGATCGGGCGAGCACTGGAACGCGATATCCAGGGCGATCTCGATTCCCAGGTCGCCGGCTTTTTTCACAAAAAGCTCGAAATCCTTCATCGTCCCGAGATCCGGGTGAACGGACTTGTGCCCGCCTTCCTTGCTCCCGATGGCCCACGGCGAGCCGGGCGAATTTTTCTCCGGCGTGAGGGAATTATTGGGCCCCTTGCGTTTTGTGATGCCGATCGGATGGATGGGCGTGAGATAGAGGACGTCGAACCCCATCTCCTTGATTTCGGGCAAGCGCCGGATGCAATCCCTGAAGGTCGCGCTCTCCCCTTCTTTTCGGCCCTGGGAACGCGGGAAGATCTCGTACCAGGACCCGAATTCGGCCTTCTTTCGGTCGGCCACGAGTTCATAGACCTCCGAATCGCTTTCAAGCCGCCGGAGAGGATATTTGAGAAAAAGCTCCCTGGTCGCGGACGGTTGCACGAGCTTCAGGACCTCCGCGCTCGCGCCTTCCGCGGCTTCAAGGGAGCGGATCAGTCCGGCGATCGTCCGGGCGTCCCCGCCTTTGACGAGCGCCGCGACTTCCTTCAGCAGCGCAAGACCTTCGAGGACCTCGCTCAGGACGGAGGCAGCGACGGGACATTTCTTTTCCACGTGGCGGAACCAGGACGCCACGGGATCCATCCACGCGACAATACGGTAAAGATAACGGGTATTCTCTTCCGCGCGGAACTCCCCGCGCCAACGGTCATTCTCGGCAAAGACCATCGGCGCTTCTTTCCACGCCTTTTCGGACTTTTTGCGGTACTGGACACAGGCCGCGATCACGTCATGCCCGTCCTTGAAGATGTCCGCCTCGACCTTCACAAGGTCGCCCGCGACGCATTTGACCGGATACCTGCCGCCGTCCACGGACGGCTGGACGTTCTCGATAATAATGTCCCGGATATCGCCGGCGGAATGGGCGATCGACCCGGCGCACGGCTTGGCGGTTTTTTTTCTGGGTTTCATCTCGGCTCCTTCATGATAGTGGATTGCATGAGATCAAAGATCAAGACAGAAAATATTCATCCCGAGCGGCGGAAGCTGGCAGTTGATCGAGAACGGACGACCCTGCCACGGCGTGCCGGACGAATGGATTCCGCCCTGGTTCCCGAGCCCGCACCCCCCGTAATCGAACGCCTCGCTGTTGAAGATTTCCCGGTAATATCCCCAGCACGGCACGCCGACCCGGTAATTCTCCCGGATCACGGGCGTCATGTTGAAGGTGAAGACAAGGACTTGCCGCCGGTCGTACGACCATCTCAAAAAACTCACGACGGAGCTGTCGGCGTCCGAAAAATCGATCCATTCGAAACCGCCGCCCGTGAGCTCCCCTTCGTGAAAGGCGCGGTAATCCCGGTAGAGGCGGTTCAGGTCCCTCACAAGGTTATTGATCCGGCGATGGCGGGAATGCCTCAGGAGATGCCAGTCAAGCGACTGATGCATGTTCCACTCGCCCCATTGGGCCAGGTCGTTCCCCATGAACAGGAGCTTCTTCCCCGGATGCGCGAACATGTATCCGAAGAAAAGCCGGAGGTTCGCGAATTTCTGGCGTTCGTCTCCCGGCATCTTCCCGATCAGGGACCCTTTGCCGTGCACCACTTCGTCATGAGAGATCGGGAGCACGAAATTTTCCGAGAAGGCATACCACATCGAAAAGGTCATCATGCCCTGGTGGAATTTCCGGTAGACCGGGTCCTTCGAGAAATATTCGAGGGCATCGTGCATCCAGCCCATATTCCATTTGAGGCTGAAACCGAGTCCGCCCGAGTGGGTCGGCTTTGACACGGCCGGCCAGGCGGTGGATTCCTCGGCGATCGTGAGGATGCCGGGATAGCGGCCATGAACGACCTCGTTGAATTTCTTGAGGAACGCAACCGCCTCCAGGTTCTCGCGGCCGCCGTAGGCGTTGGGTTCCCATTCCCCCGGCTTCCTCGAGTAATCCAGATAAAGGATGCTCGCAACCGCGTCGACGCGGAGTCCGTCCACGTGGTATTTTTCGATCCAGAACAGTGCGTTCGATATCAGGAAGTTCTGGACTTCGACCTTGCCGTAATCGAAAACGAGCGTCCCCCAGTCCCGGTGCTCCGCCTTTTTCCAGTTTTCATAGGCGTAGATCTGCCGGCCGTCGAAGTCCACGAGACCGTGCCCGTCCTTCGGGAAATGGGCCGGCACCCAGTCGAGGATCACACCGATCCCGTGCTGGTGGCAAAGGTCCACGAGGAACATGAGCCCGTCGGGATCGCCGAAGCGGCTCGTTGGCGCGTAATAATTGACAACCTGATACCCCCATGATTCATCCAGGGGATGCTCCATCACCGGCATCAGCTCGATGTGCGTGTAGCCCATGTGCTTGACATAGCCGACCAGTTTCAGGGCCAGGTCCCTGTAGTCCATGAACCCCCATCCGTTCTTTTCCTCGCGCATCCAGGAGCCCGGATGGACCTCATAGACGGAAATGGGCTGTTCGAGCGGGTTCTTTCCCGCGCGGCACGCGAGCCAATCCTGGTCGTTCCACTGGTAATGGTCAAGGCAGGCCACGATCGAGGCCGTCTTCGGACGCAGCTCCGTGCGGAACGCATACGGATCTGTCTTGTACCGGACCTGCCCGTCCACCGCGGACCGGATCGCGAACTTGTAAATCTCGCCCTCGCCGATCCCGGGGATGAAAAGGCCCCAAACGCCGGAGTAGCGGATGCGGGCCATGGGATGAGCGCCCGGAATCCAGTGATTGAAGTTGCCGATGACGCTCACGCTTTTGGCGTTCGGCGCCCAGACCGCGAAGTGCACGCCATCGACGCCCCGGATCCGCACGGGTTTCGCGCCGAACTTTTCGTACGTGTTGAAGTGGTTCCCCTCGCTGATCAGGTAAAGGTCAAAATCACTGATCTCCGGGTAAAACGCGTAAGGGTCCTCGGATTCCTGCGCGAACCCCGTCGCGTCGCGGAAACCGACCCGGTAATGCGGAATGGCAGACGCCGGCTTCCGGATCTCCGCCTCAAAAAGCCCCCCGGGATGGACCTTCTCCATCGCCTGCCGTCGATCTTCGCCCGGAAGACGGACCCAGGCTTCCGCGGCCCTCGGGAAAAAGGCGCGGACCGTCATGCGCCGGGCGTGAGATTCCGCATGGGGCCCGAGGATCTCGAACGGCTCGTCCTCTTCGAAGCGGGCGACACGCTCGAATCCATGAAACGGAAATTTCCCGGAAAGGAACCGCCGGGCCAGCTTTTTATTTTTTTTGATGAATGATTTGAACATGGGTCATGTTTCTTCCGAAACCAAACCGCTTACGAAAAGACGAACCGAAGGGATAAACAGCTCTTCGCCCGCCGTAGTCCCGACTTCCATATCGCTGTTCTAAAAGAGTCGGGGTGAGAGGATTTGAACCTCCGACTTCTTGCTCCCAAAGCAAGCGCTCTAGCCACCTGAGCTACACCCCGGTGAACCTTGTAATCTTTTCAACAGACAACGGAGACTGCCATGATTGCCTTAAATACTTCTCAATGGAAATCATGGCACCCCGATATGTTCCGATTATAACGACTTGTGACGCTTTCAGCTACAGCGCCATTTCCACTTTGTGCCGTTGTTGCGCCCTTCGTAAACAGGACAGCGGCTGGTATTCGCAAACGATTAAAAGATCGACCGTTCCTTGTAGACGCTCAGAACGAGGCCGAGCGCGATGCAGTTCATGACAAACGAGGAACCGCCGTAGCTGACAAGCGGGAGCGGCACCCCCGCGATCGGCATGAGGCCGATGGTCATCCCGACATTAATCAGCACATGGGCCACGAGCAGGGCGAGCACGCCGCCCGAAAGGAGCTTGGCCTTGATATCGGTCGTGTGCTGCATAATCAGGAAGATCGAATGGAAGAGGTAGGCGTAAAGGCAGAGGACCAGCATGCTCCCGATGAAACCGAGCTCCTCCCCGATCACGCAAAAAATAAAGTCCGTGTGGTGCTCGGGCACGAAATGAAGCTGCGTCTGTGTGCCTGCCAGGTATCCTTTCCCGAAAAGACCGCCGGAGCCGACAGCGATTTTGGACTGCACCGCGGTGTATCCGGATCCGAGCGGATCGAGATTGGGATTCAGGAAGACGAGGATGCGCTTCCGCTGGTACTCCTTGAGCATCTCCCAGGCGAGCGGCGCGGCGACAAGGACTCCCGCGAGCGCGATGATGAGATACCGCCAGCGGATCCCCCACAAGAAGAGGATAGTCAGGACCATCGGCACAAAGAGAAGCGCGCTGCCGAGGTCGGGCTGTTTCGCGACCAGGATCCAGGGTACCGCCACGATCGCGAGCGCGCCGAGAACGATCTTCAGCTGGCCCTGGACGGGATTGTGGCTCCCGAGGTAATTGACAAGCGCGAGCAGCGTGCCGAGCTTCGCGAATTCCGACGGCTGAATCACAAAAGGTCCGAGCGTCAGCCATCGCTGCGCGCCCAGGCGCGTCGAGCCGACGAAATAGACCAGGATCAGCAGAAGGATGCTAAAACCGTAGAAAAGGTACGCGACACTGATGAACGGGCGGTAACCGAGATACGGCACCGCGATCATGACGGCCAGCCCGATGGCGATCCAGAAGATCTGTTTGACCTCATATTGCCCGGGATCACGGAACGAGGCGCTGTAGATGAAAAAGAGCCCGAGCGCGGCCAAACCTATGACCGCGAGGATCAAAGGCAGATGAAGGTCTTTAAACAGCTTTTGGAGCATCGACACCCTTCCAGACCTCGAGAATCTGTTTGACGATCCTCGCGCTCGTGATACCGCCGGAACCGCCGTGCTCGACGAAAACGACGAAGGCGATCTTCGGATTTTTGTAGGGAAAGAACCCCGTCATCCAGCTATGGGCCTTCTGGGGAGCCTGCGCCGTCCCGGTCTTGGCAGCCAGTTTGTCAAAATCAACGCGCGCGAGCTGCCCCGTCCCGTAGTCGGATTCCACGACCTGCAGCATCGCCCGTTTGATCACATTCAGGTTCTCTTCCCGGATCGCGACGCGCAACGGTTCCCCGACGGCCGCGTCGTTCTGCGTCAGATGCGGATCGACGAATTTCCCGTTCTTGGCGATGATCGCGGTCAGTCGCAGGATCTCGAGCGGCGTGACCAGGACATAGCCCTGACCGATCGCCATGTTGAGCGTCTCCCCCTGATACCATGGCTGTTTGAACCGCGAGCGCTTCCAGGCGGCGTCCGGAATCAGTCCCGGCGTCAGGCGACTGATTTCAAGTCTCATCGGCTCACCAAGACCGAGCTCGTGCGCGTATTTCGCGATATCATCCGGAGAGAGTTTCGTGGAGAGGTTGTAGAAGTAAACATTGCACGAACGTTCGATGGCCTCATAGAGATTGATGCTGCGGTGCCCTCCCTCGAACCAGCACTTGGCCACGCGTCCGGATTTGCCGAGTTTGAACTTCCCGTTGCAGTAGAAACGGGTCTGCGGCGTGATCTTCCCGAGCTCGAGCGCGGCAAGCGCCGTCACGAGCTTAAAGACCGATCCCGGGGGATAGGCCGCCCCGATCGAACGGTCCAGCATGGGGCTATTGATATCCTTGAGGACGGACAGACGGCGGCCGCTCGCGGAAGGGCTTACGAAAATATTCGGATCATACGCGGGCGAACTCGCCATCGCGAGAAGCCCTTCGGTCTCGAGGTCCATGACGGCAACGCTCGCATGCTGTCCCTTGATCAGATCCATGATCTTTTTCTGGAAATCCAGATCGAGGGTCAGCCTCAGATCGGCACCCGGTTCGGGCGGCCGCCGGGAAAGCACCTGCACCACTTTTCCGCGGGCATCCACCTCGAGTTGCTCTCCCCCCCTCCAGCCGCGGAGGCTGTCATCAAAGAATTTCTCGATCCCCGCACGTCCGATCATCGAGTTAATGCCGAACCGGTCGCGATCGAGGCGATCATATTCGGCCATGTTGATCGCGCCGATATAGCCGATCACATGGGACGCCGTCTCCCCGTAAGGATAATACCGGACACCGTCGACACGGATCGCGACGCCCGGAAGTTCGGGCTTGCGCTCCTCGATCAGGATCGCGAGTGATTTCGCCACGTCCTTTTTGATCACCGCGGGAGCGAACGGATATTCCCGGCCGGCGCTCATCTGGTGGCGAACCTCTTTTTCTTTCATGCCCAGGAGCTTTGCGAGGCGCGGGTAGACCTCGGGCGTCACATCCTCCGGAAAAGCGACCACGTCATAGGCCGCGCGATTCGTCGCGAGCAATCGTCCCGCGCGGTCGAAGACGCGCCCCCGGGACGCTTCCATCGGGATCAGACGAATATGGTTGCGAGTGCTCAGTCCCCGGTAATAACTGCCCTGAAGCACCTGGACATGAAAGAGACTGACGGCCAGGATCGCAAGCACCGCGAACACCGCTATCTGGAGGAAATGCAGGCGCGGGAATTTCATCATCGGAAAAGCTCGTATTGTCTTGTCAGCGAACGGCGGCCGAGCCAGAAACCGGCCAGTATATCGAACACCGGGAGAAGAAGCGCGGTGTAGAGCGCCATGAGGAATATCACGCCCAGATGGACCGGAACAAACCCATGGATCCGGCCGACGAAGATCTCCAGGACAAGTTTGGAGGCCTCACAGAGAAGGACAAACAGGAACGTGAGAAGGAAATAGATTCCCGGGAACTCGCGCTCGATCCGCTGGACGGTCTGGTCCAGCAGGAACGCGACCGCCACGAGGATCCCGGTCTGGAACCCGAGAGGCCCGCCGCTCATGAGGTCCTTGAGCAGCCCCGCCCAGAACGCCACGGGGATGGTCTTCCTGGCCTCCCACTCGAAAGAAACGTAGCAGATCCAGATGTAAAGGAACGAGGGGCAGGCGTTCCCGATGCGGAAGGCCGGCATGACGCTGTGGTCCAGGATCGCGAGAAAAAGGAAAAAGAAAGCTATTTTGAAGGTTGGGAGACGAGACACAGGACCTCCTCAAGCTTGGAAAACGGCGCAGACGGGCGGACGGTCGCGAGCAGATGCAGGCCATCGGGATCCTTTTCCACGGATTCGATCTTGCCGATCCGGATGCCTTTCGGAAAGATACTTTCGATCCCGGAGGTGATTACCTCTTCCCCGATAGCGATCTCGGCATCAAGGGCGAGGTATTTCATCCGGAGCAGTCCCGTGCCTGTCCCCGTCACAACCCCCTGGACCCGCCCCGTGCCCGTTAGCGCGCTCACGCGGCAATCGGGATCCGGCAGAAGGATCGCGCGCGATGTCAGCGGGCCGGCCTCCAGGACGCGGCCGGCCAGCCCTTCGGGAGCGACGAGCGTCATGTCGGCCTTGATTCCCCGCTTGGCGCCTTTATCGAGCAGCACCACGCTCCTCCACGGCGTACTGCCTTCGCCGATGAGACGGACTCCGATGGTCTTGCAAGGGATCGTGAGCGAAAAATTGAGGAGTTTTTTCAGCCGCTGGTTCTCGCGATCAAGCTCATCATAGCCGAGCAATTTACTTTCAAGCTCGAGGATTCGGGTCTGATATTCACGTTCACGCGCGACAGCATTCCAGAATTTCCCGAAATTAAAACGGAGGCCGGTGGCCATATCACGGATCCCGGAACCGGCGGCGAGGAACGGTTTGGAGATGGAATCGAAAAGGTTATGGACCCCGCGATTGAGACCGGGGAACTGGAAGGAAATAATGAGGATGACAATGGCAGCCACGAACCAACCCAACGAACGCCAGAAGCGCATTGAAACAAATCTCCCGGGAATGAGAGGCCGAAACTAAAAAGTTATGAACGAAGGACGAAACAGAGGGAGACCGTTCGGCGAGACCCGAAAAAGCCTTGAGACCGACCCGCGTGTCAGCCGCGCAGGGTGCGGAGTGGCCGACCGATCAGTATTCCCGGCTCGCACTGCTGTTGACCGACAACCGCTTCAGGAGACTGAAGTCGCTCAGATAGCGCCCCGTACCAAGCGCTACCGCGGTCAGGGGATCATCCGCAATATGAACGGGAAGACCCGTTTCTTCACTGATCAGTTTATCAAGGCCCCGGAGAAGCGAGCCGCCCCCAGCCAGAATCAGGCCCCGGTCGATCAGATCCGCGGAAAGTTCCGGCGGCGTGCGTTCCAGGGCGATCCGGACAGCTTCAAGGATCGAGGAAAGCGGTTCGGAAAGCGCCTCACGGACTTCTTCGCTCGTGATACTGATCGTTTTCGGAAGGCCCGCGAGAATATCGCGGCCTTTTACATCCAGCATCGTCTCTTCTTCAAGCGGATACGCGGACCCGATCCGGATCTTGATCTCTTCTGCGGTCCGTTCACCGATCATGAGATTATAGGCTTTTTTCAGATGATTGATGATCGAGTCATCGAACTCGTCGCCGCCGATCCGGATACTTTTCGCGAACACGATCCCGGAAAGCGAGATCACGGCGATCTCGGTTGTGCCGCCGCCGATATCGATGATCATGTTGCCGGCCGGCTCATGGATCGGAAGACCGACGCCGATGGCGGCCGCGATGGGTTCTTCGACGAGGAAAACGGGCATCCGCGCGCCGGCGCGTTCGGCGGAATCCTTCACGGCACGCTTTTCGACTTCCGTGATACCGCTCGGAACGGCCACAATAACACGGGGACCGACGGGGCTGTGACGGCGGTGGACCTTGCGGATAAAATACCGGAGCATCGCTTCGGTGATGTCGAAATCGGCGATCACGCCGTCCTTCATCGGGCGAATGGCGGTGATATTGCCCGGCGTGCGGCCAAGCATGCGTTTGGCGTCTTCGCCGACGGCGAGAACCTGGTGGGTCGCCCGCTCGACCGCAACGACGGAAGGTTCGCAAAGGACCACGCCCTGCCCCTTGACATAAACGAGCGTATTGGCGGTGCCGAGATCAATGCCGATGTCTGAAGAAAAGAACCCTAAGAGTCTGTCCAGCAATAACATGTGAGCGCCTGTTTCCTTCGTTTGAGGGACCAAGTTTTACAGGGAGGTAGTATATGTCAAAGCCGTCAGCCGTGTCAAACCAAAACCCGTTCAGCGCGGCTTGAAAACAGAATAAAAATGGCGTTCGAAATCCGGGTACGACGTCGCGATACAATCAGTGCCGTTCACAACGATCGGAGCGTTCGAAGCAAGGCTCGCGATGGCCAGACTCATCGCGGTCCGGTGATCCGCAAAGCTGTCGATCGCCCCCCCTCTGAGCGCTTCGACGCCCCGGATGAAACACCCATCCGGAAGCTCCTCGATCGAGGCCCCGACGGCCTTCAGATTCCGGACCATGGACCGGATCCGGTCCGTTTCCTTGACGCGCAGCTCTTCGGCGCCGGAAACGAGGCTCTCGCCTTCGGCAAGAGACATCGCAACCATCAGCACGGGAAGTTCATCCACAAGCGACGGGATTTCCGAACGGCCCACCCCGGTCCCCCTGAGCCGCGCCCCCCTGACGCGGATTTCGCCCAAAGGCTCCGGAACTTCCTGCGTAACGCGGACCTCGATCCCGGCGCCCATCCGCTTCAACACATCGAGGATCCCCGTGCGCGTGGGATTGAGCCCGACATCCCTGACAAGGATTTCTGAACCGGGAACCATCGCCGCCCCCGCGAGAAAGAACGCCGCCGAGGAAATATCGCCGGGAATCTTCGCGCAAAACGGCCGGAGGTTGTCCGTGCGTCCGATCGTGAGGAGACCGCCCTCTCGCGTGAAGTTCGCGCCCGCGGCTTTCAAAAAACGTTCCGTGTGGTCTCGCGACGCGATCGTTTCGCGAATAACCGTCGGGCCATCGGCATACATCCCGGCGAAGAGCAGTGCGGATTTGACCTGGGCGCTCGACAACCTGTTATCAAAATCGATCCCCCGGAGATTACCCCCGCGGACCGTGAGAGGAGCGAAATTCGCGTTATTCTTCCCCTTGATCTGCGCGCCCATCCGTTTGAGCGGATCGGTCACACGACGCATCGGCCGCAACGAAAGCGACGGGTCCCCCGAAAGGGTCGTTTCAAATTCTTGTCCGGCAAGAATCCCCAGAAGCAGGCGGATCGATGTCCCCGAATTGCCGAGATAAATCTCCCCGGCCGGGGCCTTCAAGCCGCGGACCCCGTTCCCGCGAACCGTGATGACGCCGCTGCCGGGAACGTGATCGATAGAGATCCCCATCATCCGGAGGGCTTCGAGCGTGCGCAGGCAGTCTTCACCTTCCAGGAAATTTTCATAGCGGCTTTCACCGTCGGAAAGGGAGCCGAAAAGCAGGGCTCGGTGGGATACGGACTTGTCGCCGGGCGGCATCACGGTCCCCGAAAACTTCCCGGGGCCGTTAAAGGTGAGGAAGCTCATCGGAACGCGGGTTTAGCGGCGCGCCCAGACACGGACACGCGCGATCTCCTCGAGAATCTCGTCTTCCTTGGCCAGAATCTCTTTCTGCTGCTTCTCAAGGGAGGCAATGCGTTCCTTGATCTCCTTGAACTCGTTCATGAACCGATCCGTCCACGGGACATCCTCCGCGAAAGCGATCGCGGACACGCCGAGCGAGTGGATCGCCGTGACAATCACGGCGTATTTGATACAGGTCAGGATCTTCTTCATCATAAGGTCATGCCTTCTTCCGGGGTTTACGACGCAACTGAATTCTGAGACTGTCCAGTTCTTTGAGAATCTGCTCCTGTCTGGCAAGAATCCCGGCCCGCTGATTCTCGGCAACGATCAGCCGGGACTTGACCTGATCGAACTCCTGGAAAAACCGGTCGGTCCAGGGCGTCTCTGCGGCCATCGCGACGGGACAAACCACCACGCCGGAGAACACCAGCATCGCGGGAAAAAGACTCTTAAAACTTCCGGACCTCATCGCCTTCGGCCACCTGGTTCTGGGCATTTTCATTGAGGATCGTGGCCGCCGCGAACTTGTCATAAAGTTTTTCGATCTGCAGGGTCGCGCTGGGCACTCCACCCTTCACAACCTTCAGCTGGTCTCCCATCTTGAGACCGTCCTTGAGCCCCATGTTCACGACGACGAAATTAAACTTCCGGTTCACGGTCAGGATACGCGTTCCCCTGGAGAGATCCACGGGGGCCGAAGCCGGCACGGAGGAAACCGCGGGGGCCGACGAGATTCCGACCGAAGGCGTTACGGCCGCGGGCGCCGCCACAACGGAAGAGGTGCTCCCCCCCGCAGCCTCGGGAGAACTGAAGACGAGTCCGCCATGCGTCGTTCCCGTACCGGGCGCGGTCATCCCTGAAAGCGTCGCCTTCACATCGGACGGCGTGACCTTGCAGGCCTTCATGGCCTCCTCGGCCTGACGCTGGAGTTCGGTGATCCTTTTTTCCATCGCGGCGAGTTTTTCTTCTTTTTCACGCAGTTGTTCTTCGAGCGTGACTTTCGCGTCCGCGATTTGCGAACTCTGTTTTTTCAGCTGGCTCACCTGGGATTCGAAAGTCTGGGCCTTGCGCTGGTACTCCTCGCTCTCGGCCTCGAATTGTTCCTTGGCGGCCTTGATCTGCTCTTTTTCGGACTGGAGCGTCAGGACCCTCTCCTTGGACGCGTCATATTTTTCTTCGAGGTCCAGGCGAGCGCTCCGCTCGGCGCCCAGGTTCTGATAGAGGAAATAGGCGCCGCCGGCAGCGGCAAGAGAAAGGATAAATGCCAGGATGATACCGATTTTTGATCCCATTGAACTTTTCCCCTCTGCGTTGACCCAGCCCGCCGCGCGGCCACCGTCGACTACCGGTCGAATGTCAGCCGGTCAAATGCGGGACATCTTTACTTCAGACTTGAGGTGTTGCTTTCCTCGAAGAACACCCGGAAGAGAGGGCCCGCCGTTTGATCGGACACCGCCCTCTCTTCCGGACCTGACCTGCTCGCGTAACGCGCATCCCGTCAAGATCACGGGACACGTCCGGAGAACGGATGAAACCTTACGAGAGGTGCTTGCTGACGAGCTTCGTCATCTCGAACATATTAACGACTGATTTGCCACCGAACACGGCTTTAAGATTCGCGTCCGCATTGATATTGCGCTTGTTCTTCGAATCCTGAAGGCCGTTTTTCTTGATATAGGCCCACAGTCCCTTCACAACCTCGCTGCGCGGCATCGGCCCTTTACCGACAATTACCGCGAGTTCGGAACTGATGTTCATAGGCTTCATGAACGCTGCGTTTGCTTTCGCCATTGTGCTTCTCCTCATGGTTAAAAGGCCGCCGGACCCCTACGACTCCCGCGAACCTGACTGTTGGTTATCATACAATAGACTTAGGCTCTCTACAATAAGAGCTTTACTATAGGGAATTATTTCGGCTTCGCCAAGAGAAACTTCAATTCTTTCATGAAGGCGCTGACGTCCTGGAAATCGCGATAGACACTCGCAAACCGGACGTACGCCACCTGATCGACCCTGGCGAGCTTCTGCATCACGAATTCCCCGATCACCCGCGACGGAATCTCCTTCTCGTATTTCTCGCGGATCACGGTTTCGAGGTCGTCCGCGATCGCGTCCTGCACCGCGAGCGGCACCGGACGCTTTTCGCACGCCTTGTAGATCCCGGAAAGGACCTTCTGACGGTCATAGGCCTCGCGGCGCTGGTCTTTTTTCACGATGAACATCGGGATCTCCTCGACCCGCTCATACGTCGTAAAGCGTTTGCCGCAGGCCGTGCATTCGCGGCGTCGGCGGATCACTTCCCCCTCGTTCGCCGAGCGTGAATCAACGACCTTGTCGGAATCCTGTTTGCAGAAAGGGCAGCGCATCCGTTACCTCTTGAGCCCCGGGTAAAGCGGGAACTGTTTCGTCAGCGCCTCCACGCGCGCGCGCACCGCCGCCAGTTTCCCCTCGTCCCCCTGGCCTTGCATAGCCTCGGTGATCAACTCCGCGATCAGTTCCATTTCGCGTTCTTTCATCCCGCGCGTCGTCACGGCCGGCGTCCCGAGCCTCACGCCCGAACCCTTGAACGGCGATTCCTTGTCGAACGGGATCGTGTTCTTGTTGCAGGTGATCTTCACCTTGTCGAGCGCCTCCTGGACCTGCTTGCCGTTGAAACCTTTCACGGTCACGTCCACGAGCATGAGGTGATTGTCCGTGCCGCCCGAAACGATGCGCCATCCGCGGCGGCCCATCGCGTCGGCAAGCACCCTCGCGTTCTTCACGACTTGGCCGGAATACTCCCTGAATTCGGGGCTCATCGCCTCCTTGAACGCGACCGCTTTCGCCGCGATCACATGCATGAGAGGTCCGCCCTGGATGCCCGGGAAAACCGCCGAGTCGATCGCCTTCGCATATTTTTCCCGGCAGAGGATCAGACCCGCGCGCGGCCCGCGAAGGGTCTTATGGGTCGTCGTTGTCACGATGTCCGCGTACGGGACCGGGCTCGGATGGTGGCCGGTCGCGACAAGGCCCGCGAAATGGGCCATATCAACCATCAGGAGCGCCCCGACGCTGTCCGCGATCTTTTTCCCGCGCTCGAAATCGATCACCCGCGGGTACGCCGAGGCCCCGAGCAGGATCAGCTTCGGCTTGTGCGCGAGCGCGAGCTTCTCGAGCGCGTCATAATCGATCCGCTCATCCTTCTCGCTCACACCGTACGGGATGATCGTGTAGAGCTTTCCCGAATAATTCATCGGATGCCCGTGAGAAAGATGCCCGCCGTGCGCCAGGTTCATGCCAAGGATCTTCGAGCCCGGTTCGAGGAGCGCCATGAAGACGGCGATGTTTGCCGATGTCCCGCTGTGCGGCTGGACGTTCGCGTGCTCCGCGCCGAAAAGCTGCTTCGCGCGGTCGATCGCGAGCTTTTCGACGACATCCGCGTTCTCGCAGCCGCCGTACCAGCGCTTTCCGGGATACCCTTCCGCGTACTTGTTCGTCAGGACGGAACCCATCGCCTCGAGCACGGCAAGCGACGTAAAGTTCTCGCTCGCGATCAACTCGACATTCTCGTCCTGGCGACGGACCTCCGCGCATATCGCACGGAAGATGTCCGGATCGTTCTTGCGGAGATTCTCGTAATCAGTGATGTTGCTGTTCGTAAGACCTAATTTTTCCAACACGGATTTCATGACGCCCCCTATCGAATGATGTATTGAGCCAAGCATCCACTAAAGGAAAAAGCAGCTCCTGCGGCAGGAACCCCGCGCCCAGGATCAGCATGTTCGAATCGTTGTGCGCGCGGGAAAGACGGGCCTGCTCGATATTCTGCGCGAGCGCCGCGCGAACGCCGAGCACCTTGTTCGCGGCGATCGCGCTCCCGATGCCGGTGTAGCAGATTCCGATCGCGCGAAGGCACTCCTTCTTCGAGACCATCTCCGCGGCCTTGAACATGAAATCGGGGTAATCGCAGGAATCCTCCGAATTCGTCCCGCAGTCGACGACATTAAAGTTCTTCTTCTGGAGGTGGCTAATCAGCGCGTTCTTCATTTGAAGTCCGCGGTGGTCGCACGCGATGGCAATCTTGGGTCTCATCATGATAAGGTCGGCCCTTTCAGGGAAGCAGGATGATCTCGTTCATGTTCGTTTTCATTTTTCTTTCGAGCTCGAGGATCGTTTTTTCATAAATGTCGATCCCGAGACCGATCGGGTCCCCGACGTCCAGGTTCCGGATCTTCGCGCGGGACCCCGGGAGCAGTTCCTCGATTGAATCCGCATGGCACGCCGACATCACAAGGATCAGGTCCGCGCACCAGATATCGTGGACCCGGCACAACCGGCTCTTGTGACGACTGAGGTCGACGCCGCGATTCTTCATCACGAATTCGGCTTCGCTCGCGGCCGGCAGGCCCTCGCGGGCGTTGGTGCCGCAGGAGGAAACCTCAATCAGATCGGCCAGCCCCCGGCGCTCCAGTTCGTCCTTCAACCACCCTTCTCCCATCGGGGAGCGGCAGGAATTCCCGGTGCAGACAACGATGATCTTTTTTTTCGGATAACACCCCGCCTTCACCATCGCCACGGCCTTCTCGACCTCGGAGGCACACGCGCCCTTCCTGAGAATCACGGGTTCCTCCCCGCTCAGGTCGAGCACGGTCGATTCATGGGCGAACTCCGTTTTTCCCGAGTCGATCAGACAATCGATCGCGTTCCCGAACTGTTCAAAGACCTGCTGGGCCGTGTACGGCGACGGCATCCCGCTTTTGTTACCGCTCGTCGCGACGAACGGCTCGCCGGCCTCGCAGATCAGACGCCTTGCCACCTTGTTCTTCGGGAACCGGACACCGACCGTCCCGCCTTTCGTTCCGTTCAGAATCAGCGTGACAGGTCCCGGCCAGAAATTCCTTATAAAAAAGCGCACCGCCGGCGTCTGAACGACTCCGATCCTGTCGATCATGTCCCAGTCGCCGATATGGAGTGAGAAAGGCTTTTGTTCCCCGCGCCCCTTGATGTCGCGCAGCCGCTGATCGATACCCGGCGCCGACCGGACGCCGCCGATACCGTAGACCGTCTCGGTCGGGAACCCCACGATCTTGCCCTCACGACAGGTCCTGACAGCTTCCTTCAGCCTGGCGTTATCCGGATCCCGGTGATCCAGCTTTATGATTATGGAGGTCGCTTTCATCGCTCGTGTTTTCCGTGTCAGGTCTCTTTTAATTTATTCTGGAGTTTCTGGTTCTTTTCCCGGCAGGCCTCAGCCATCTTTTTTTTATAGGCACCCAGCTTCCCCGCGACCCCGGCGTCAGAAAGTCCGAGGATCTGCGCCGCCAGCAGCGCCGCGTTCCGGGCGCCCGGCTTCCCGACCGCCACCGTCGCCACCGGGATTCCCGCGGGCATCTGAACGGTCGCGAGCAAGGCGTCCATCCCGTTCAGGTCCGTCGCCGCGAGCGGGACCCCGATCACGGGCAACACCGTGTTGGCGGCCACGGCACCCGCGAGGTGCGCCGCGCCTCCCGCGCCCGCGATAATGACCTTGATGCCGTTTGCCGCGGCCGAGGCCGCGAATTCCGCGACAAGCTCCGGTGTCCGGTGAGCGGACATGACCTGCATGCTGAACGGAATCCCGAACTCCTTCAGGACTGACGCGCACTCCTGCATCACGTCGAGATCCGAATCGCTTCCCATTACGATCGACACGATTTCTTTCGTCATTTGAGCACCTCAATGGCCCTGCGGCCGATGTCCCGGCGGAAGAATCCGCCTTCGAAATGGATCTGGTGGATCGCCTGGTATGCCGTTTCGCAGGCCGCGCGGAGACTGTCGCCGAGCGCCGTGACGGCCAGCACGCGCCCGCCCGCCGTGACAACTTCCTTTTTCTCGTTGAACGCCGTGCCCGCATGGAACACGACCACGTCCGGGACCGCCTCCGCGGCCGGCAGGCCCCGGATCGGGAAACCTTTTTGACAGGCCCCGGGATAACCGCCGGACGCCATCACGACCGTAATGCAGGACTTCTCATGCCATTGGAGCGACCGGTGGCGGAGCTTCCCGCCCGCGATCTCCATCATGACGGGCAGAAGGTCGGTCTTGAGACGAGGCAGGATCACCTCCGTCTCGGGGTCGCCGAACCGGCAGTTGTATTCGAGGACATACGGACCGTCCTTCGTCATCATGAGCCCGGCATAGAGAACCCCGCGGTACGGCGTCCCTTCCTTGCGGAGACCGTCGATGATGGGCCGCACCGTCTTGTCGATAATGGTTCCGATCGAGGCCTCGTCGAATTGCGCGCTCGGGGAATACGCTCCCATGCCGCCCGTGTTGGGACCGCGGTCATGTTCATAGGCACGCTTGTGGTCCCGCGCGCTCGCGAGCGGCAGAATTGTCTCGCCGTCGGTCAGCACGAGGATCGAAAGCTCCTCGCCTTCGAGTTTCTGTTCGATCACGACCTTGTCACCCGCGGCCCCGAAGACCTTTTTCTCCATGATCCCGGAAAGCGCCGCCACGGCCTGCTCGGAAGTGTCGCACATCACAACACCTTTGCCCGCCGCCAGTCCGTCCGCCTTGATTACGACCGGCATTTCGGTCTCGACCGCGTAGTGCATCGCCTCTTTGGCGTGCGTGAACACCTCATAAGCCGCGGTCGGGACCCCGAAGCGGTTCATGACATCCTTCGAGAACGATTTGCTGCCCTCGAGCATCGCCATCTTCGCGGAAGGTCCGAAGACTTTCAGGCCCCTGGCGTGGAATTTGTCATAAATCCCCGCCACGAGCGGCAACTCGGGACCCACGACCGTCAGATCGATTTTATTATCAACCGCGAATTTCAGGAGCCCGTCCAGATCATCGGAGGAGACATTGACGCATTCGGCGTGCTTCGCGATCCCCGCGTTCCCGGGCGCGCAGTAGAGCTTCGCCAGTTTCGGGCTCTGCGCGATCTTCCACGCAAGCGCGTGCTCGCGGCCGCCGCCACCCACCAGCAGCACTTTCAGCTTATCCGCACCGCCTTCCGGTCTTTTGTTTTCTGGCATCATGTCCGGTCTCTCGCTCGCGCGGCCCAGCTCACACGGCCGCGGCATTGGATCATTCAGGGAAATTCAAACCACTTCTACTTTATGGCCTTTGACGATCTTTCCGATCGGCCATGACTTCAGCCTGAACGTTTTGAGAAGCGCCTGGGCCTTCGTCACGTCCCGCGTCCCGAGGATCAGGGTCATCCCGATCCCCATATTGAACGTCTTGAACATATCAAAGTCGGAAATATTTCCGGCCTTCTGCGCCCTGCGGAAAATAAACGGTATCTCCCAGGCATGGGAATCGATCAGGGCCGTGAGCCCCTTCGGCATCACCCGCGGCAGGTTGTCGTAGAAAGCGCCGCCCGTGATATTGACGATCCCCTTGAGACGCACCTTCTCGAGGACCTTCAGGACCGGCTTCACATAAATGATCGTGGGCGTCAGGAGTTCGCGGCCGATCATTCCTTTCAACTCCTTTTCGGAAAAGACGCGCCGAACGAGCGAATAACCGTTCGAATGGAACCCCGATGACTGGATTCCGAGCACGATGTCTCCTTCGCGGATCGCGGCGCCTGAAACAATTTTCTTGCGGTCAACCGCGCCGACGGAGAACCCGGCGATGTCGTACTGCGCCGACTGGCCCGCGCGCCGGTCCCCGTAGAAACCGGGCATGATCGCCGTTTCGCCGCCCACGAGGGCGCATCCCGCCTGCCGGCATCCGTCCGTAACGCCTTTAAGGACCTCGCCGACGGTGCGCGGCTCGAACTTCCCGGTCGCGTAATAATCGAGGAAGAAAAGCGGTTTCGCGCCGCAGCAGATGAGGTCGTTGACGCACATCGCGACAAGGTCGATCCCGATCGTGTCGTGTTTTCCGATCAGCCGCGCGAGCTCAAGCTTCGTGCCGACACCGTCGGTCGACGCCACGAGAAGCGGATCCCTGATCCCGGATTTCTTCAGGTCAAAAAGGGACGCGAAACCGAGCGTGTTCCCCATCACACCGCTCACGTGCGTGGAACGGATCAGACCGGCGATCTTTCGATTGTAGGCCGCGTCACCCTTCAGGTGCGGCACACCGGCTCTTTCATAAGTCCATCGTTTATGCGCCACGGCATTTCACCTTTTTGTTTTCGGGTTTCAGTTTGTCCTGCTCGTCAAAAACGGGGGTCGGGTACTTCCCCGAAAAACAGGCCGTGCAGAAATGGGAGGGCGGCTGTGTGGTCGCCGCGAGCATGCCCTCGAGGCTCAGGTAGCCGAGGCTGTCAACCTCAAGGAACTTCCTGATCATGGACGCGGATTGATTCGCCGCGATCAGTTCCTTCTTCGACGGGAAATCGATCCCGTAATAGCACGGCGAAACATGCGGAGGGCAGCTGATCCTCATATGAATCTCTTTCGCCCCGGCGCCGCGCAGGAGTTTGACGCGGTTCTTCGCCGTGTTGCCGCGAACGATCGAGTCGTCCACCACGACGACCCGCTTTCCCTCCACCATTTCCCGGATCGGGTTCAGCTTGATCTTGACCTTGATCGAACGGCCGGCCTCCGTGGGACTGATGAAGGTCCGTCCGATGTAATGGTTCCGGATGAACCCGAACGAAAGCGGAATCCCGGATTCCCTCGAAAACCCCAGCGCCGCGAAGGTGCCGGAATCGGGCACCGGGATCACGATGTCGGCTTTCGCGGGATGTTCTTTCGCGAGCTGGTGGCCCAACCGTTCGCGGACCAGACCGACATTGTCGTGGAAGATCCGGGAGTCGGGACGCGCGAAATAGACATGCTCAAAGATGCACTGCGAAATCTGGTGGCCCATGCCCTCCATCCCCTTGTGCGGGAAATGGCTGCGAACCCCCTTCCTGTCGATCACGACCACTTCGCCCGGTTCGACCTCACGGATGAACTTCGCTTCGATCAGGTCGAACGCGCAGGTTTCGGAGGCCAGTACGTAACTGTCCCCGAGCTTGCCGAGGCAGAGCGGCCGGAGCCCGTGCGGGTCCCGCACACCGTAGAGCTGCTCTTCGGTCAGGATCACGAGGCTGTAGGCGCCGACCACGCGCTTCACGCTTTCCACAATCCCTTCCTCGTGGGACCGGTAGGCCGGTTTCGCGATCAGATGGACAAAAATCTCGGAGTCCATCATGCTCCCGAAGATCGAACCGTACGCCTCAAGCTGCGCGCGGAGAATCTGCGCGTTCACGAGGTTACCGTTGTGACCGATCGCGATCTGGCCGCGCGAATATTCGACCTTGTACGGCTGGGTGTCCGTGAGGATCGAGGATCCGGCCGTGGAATAACGGACATGGCCGATCGCGTGGTTTCCCGGAAGCCGGTCGAACGATCCATCGTTGAAGACCTCCCCGACCAGCCCCTGCCCTTTGATGAGGTGGAGCTCGTCGCCGTCGGAGGAACAGATGCCGGCCGCCTCCTCGCCGCGGTGCTGCAGGGCAAACAGACCGAGCTGGGTGATGCGGGCCGCCTGCGGATGATTATAGATTCCGAAAACGCCGCAGTGGTGGGGAATGTTTTCGCCTCCCATTATTTCCTTTCCATGACCGACGGGATCACGTTGTCGAAGACCGGTCTCAGTTCGGCAACCGGCAGGCGGACCTTGTCGCCGATCGCGTGAATGCCGGCTTCCGCCTGCTTCCGGTCCGCCGATTCGAGCTGCATTTCAAAATACTTCCCGGTCCGGAGCGACTTCGCCTCCCTGAATCCCATCGTCTCGAGCGCGTGAAGCGTCGTCTGCTCCTGCGGGTCCAGCACCGATTTTTTCAGACCTGGATGAGTCCCGGCCTTGAACTTCATGAACGCAACCTTTCCCTTCTTTAAATTAAATATCGCGAATGTCCCTGCCCGTCAGTCGTTTAAAAATCTCGCAATAGGCCGCGGTGGTTTTTTCGATGATGTCGGGCGGAAGTTCGGGTCCGGGCGGCCGTTTGTCCCACGCCAGCGTTTCCAGATAGTTCCGAACTATCTGTTTGTCGTAGCTCGGCTGGTCGTGCCCCGTCTCGTACCTGTCGGCGGGCCAGAAGCGCGAGCTGTCGGGCGTCAGGATTTCGTCGATCAGCATGACCTTCCCGTCGTGGATTCCGAACTCGAATTTCGTGTCGGCAATGATAATCCCCTTCGACGCGGCGAACGCCTGTCCATTCCTGTAGAGCTCGATCGTGAGGTCGCGCACCCGCATCGCGACATCTTTGCCCACAATGCGGATCGCCTCGCCGAGATCGATATTGATGTCATGGCCCGCCTTGGCCTTCGTCGACGGCGTGAAGATCGGCTCCGGGAATTTTTCGCACTGTTTCATGCCGGGCAGAAGCTTGTGGCCGCAGACCATACCGGTCCGCTGATAATCCTTCCAGCCGGAACCCGTGATGTAACCGCGCACGACGCATTCGATTTCGAGCGGCCGGGCTTTTTTGACGAGCATCGAACGCCCTTCGATTTCATGGCGGAAATCCTTCACCACGTTCTCCGGAAGGCCCATCTCGTCGACATCCGCGGTGATGAGGTGCTGCGGGATGATATCCCTGAAATGGTCGAGCCAGAAAAGCGTGATGTTATTGAGGACCTTGCCCTTGAGCGGGATCGGGTTCGGCATCACGACATCGAACGCGCTCAGGCGGTCGGTCGTAACGATGAGGAGTTTGTCGCTGCCGATGCTGTAGATGTCACGGACTTTGCCGACCGCGAAACGCGTCAGCGGCAGATGAGTTTCCAGGATCGCTTCGCCCTTCACTTCGCTCACCACACTCTCCCCCCTCCTCTACCCGTTATGCGTCCGGAGCGCGGGCTTCATGGCTTCTTGCCCGGCATGGATGCCTTCCCCATGGCTCCGAACCCCGGAATCAGGATTCCGAACTACTTGTTTTTCAAAATACCCGCCCGCTTCAGGATCGCCGGCACATTCCGCAGGTGACGGTCGTAGCTGAACGCCTCCCGGACCTCTGCGGGCGAAAGATGTTCGAGGATCCCCTTGTCGCTCAGCGCGACGTCCCGGAGATTCGCCGATTCATCCTCCCAGATCCGTTTCGCGGCGGCCTGGACAAGCTTGTAGGCATCCTCGCGCGTGAGCCCCTTTTCGACGAGCTTGAGGAGCAGCCCCTGGGAAAAGACCATGCCACGGCTCGCTTCCATGTTCCTGAGCATGCGGTCTTTATTGACCTGGAGGTTCTCGATCACGTTTTGCATGAGCCCCAGCATGTAGTCGAGGAGGATCGTGCTGTCCGGGAAAATGACGCGCTCGACGGACGAGTGCGTGATGTCACGCTCATGCCAGAGCGCGATATTCTCGAGCGCCGCGAGCGCGTTCCCGCGGAGGATACGCGCGAGGCCCGCGATGCGTTCGCAGGTGATGGGGTTGCGCTTGTGGGGCATTGCCGAAGACCCCTTCTGTCCTTTCGCGAAATACTCCTGCACCTCGTAGCATTCGGTCTTCTGGAGCCCGCGGATCTCGGTCGCGAGCTTTTCGAGCGACCCGCCGATCACGGCGATCACGGTCATGTACTCGGCGTGGCGGTCGCGCTGAAGAATCTGCGTCGACACGGGCGCCGGGTTGAGCTTGAGCTTTTTGCAGACATAATTCTCGACCTTCGGGGCCACGTTCGCAAACGTACCGACCGCGCCCGAGATCTTCCCGAAGCGGATGTTCTCCGTCGCGCGCTCGAAGCGCTCGAGGTTCCGTTTGAACTCGGCATGAAAAAGGGCCATCTTGAGGCCAAAGGTCACGGGCTCGGCGTGCACGCCGTGCGAGCGACCGACCATGAGGGTGTTCGCGTGCGCCCTGGCCCGGACGGCGAGGATATCGATCAGCTTCCTGAGTTCCCGGTTCAGAACCCTGGAGGCGTCCACGAGCTGGAGCGCAAGTCCCGTGTCGAGGATATCGGAGGAGGTCAGACCGAAATGGACATAGCGCCCGGCGGGGCCGACATGCTCCGCGACGTTCGTGAGGAACGCGATCACGTCATGGTTCGTGATCTTCTCGATCTCCTTCACGCGCGCGACGTCAAATTTCGCCCTGGGGCGTACCTTGGCGGGAATCTCTTTGGGGATGTAACCGTAGCGGGCAAGGCCATCGAGTGCCGCAAGCTCCACCTCCAGCCATTTTTGAAGTTTATTCTCTTCGGTCCAGACCTTGGCCATTTCGGGCCGGGTGTAGCGCGGAATCACAAAAAACCTCACTATAATTGGTGGCGCTAACGGGATTTAAACCCGTGTTTTTGCCTTGAGAGGGCAACGTCCTAGATCGGGCTAGACGATAGCGCCGCGAAAACCATACCGGATTATTCAACAGACACCGCAAAATCGCACCGAGCAAAATACACGATGCCCCAGACTTGCCTGATTGTTCAGCGAAAAACAGGTCATGGGAGGAAAAACACCAAAGGCGGCGGCATTCTACCGATGGCATCCACCCTTGTCAATCGAACGAACCGTTAATACCGGTCGTTCTTGATATCGTTGACATTCCGCTCGAGCAGTTCGACGCGCTTCGCGAGGAAACGATTCTCCTGCTCCAGCATCTGGATGCGCCGCAGGGCATCCGAAAGACGGTCCTGTGTCAGGTCCTTCTGGATCGTCGTGTAATCATCGGACGCCGGGACGCCGGACGCCGCCTGGACCGTGTCAGCCGCGACGGCCGCGGGGAGCAACGCCAGAACCATCAAGGCGCACACCCCGGTCACCTTCCCAAGTGCCTTTATTCCGTCAGAGACAGAAAACGCTTCCGACGAAGCGTTTCCGCAATCGTGATTGTCCATGAAATATCCTTCCTTTCATGCCTTGGCGCGAATCAAAAAGCCGCCCGTATTGAACCGGTCTCCAGCGTGCTCCACAGGGCGGCAGTATACCATATCTTGTATGAACGCCAAAAGCGAAACCTGGCCGTTTCCGCGCGAAAAAGATAAGGAGAAACCCGGTCTCCAACCTACGAGGTTGGATAGGTTCGCGGATTAATCAGCCGCGCGGGTGGAACTTCGCGTGAATGGATTTCAGGCGGTTGCCGGAAACGTGGGTATAGATCTGGGTCGTGGCGATATTCGAATGGCCGAGAAGTTCCTGCACGACGCGGAGGTCCGCGCCCCGTTCGAGGAGATGCGTCGCGAACGAATGCCGGAAGGTATGCGGTTTGATGGGCTTCGCGATCCCGGCGCGCATCGCGTAGCGTTTAATCATCTGCCAGACATACTGACGTGTCAGCCCCGAGCCGTTCCGTCCGAGGAAGAAATGATCCGTCCGCGCCTTGATCTTTGAACGCACGCGCGCGAGGTAGGCTCGGCAGGCGTCGACCGCGACGCTGCCGAGCGGGACGATCCGTTCCTTGTTCCCTTTCCCGCGGCACTTGATGAAATGATTGTCCAGGTAAACGTTCCCGGCGCTGAGGCCCGTCACTTCGGAAACGCGCATGCCGGTCGCGTACAGGCATTCGAGAAGCGCCCGGTCGCGAATCCCGGCCGGTGTCTTCGGGTCCGGTGCCTTCAGGATCGCGTCCATCTCCTGCACGGTGAGGAACTGCGGCAGTTTCTTCCATTGTCTGGAAGACTCGAGCACGCTCGTCACATCCTCTTTCACGTACTTCTCGTGCGCGAGGAAACGGTGAAAAAGCTTGACCGAGACGAGCGCCCTCGCGACAGACGGGACCTCAAGCCCGCGGCGGCCCTCGGCGGCGAGGAACTTCAGGATATGCGCGCGGGTTATTCCCTCCCAGTCCGGCATCTTTTCCCGGCGGAGGAATCCCGTGTAATGATCGAGGTCGCGGCGGTAGGCGTCGAGCGTGTTCTGCGAGAGGCCTTTTTCGACGGCAAGGTAGTTCAGGAACTCCCCGATGAGGAAATGATTCCGGTCCCCGGGTTTTTTTTCGATCGCGGTTTGGGTATCCATCAAAAAAATTATCGGCCACCGGAGCCAAACCCTAGAGCGCCGCCATCCCGGAAAAACGGGGTCAGACCCCGTTTTTCAGCAGGACCCCGGCCATCATTTTCTGTTTTATTCGCTCACTTTCACGGCGAGCCCTTTTTCAATGAGCCAGCCGTTCAGGAACTTGTCTTCGCCGCTCTCGGCGTCGGCCGCAAAAACATCGGCCAGGTAGCGGTCGTATTTGTCGGACCTCATGGTCTTGATCGAGATTCGCGTGCCGGGCGGGAGAAGTTTTTCGACGAACCGCTTCGCCTCCGCGCCGTCCTTCGTCCCGATCTCGGGGGTATCAATGCCCCTCAAACGAAGGGTCTGCGTCGTCGTGATCCCGAACCCGAGGTCGACCACCGCCTCGAGCGTGTCGCCGTCCAGAACGCGGAACACGTTGGCGTTGTACGTGTAGAGAAGCGTCGCGATGTTCGAGACCCGGGACTCGGGCACCACCTGGACCTCTTCGCCGTAGAAGGCGACAATATCCCCCTCCCTGAATCCGCTCAGGTCGTCCCCCAGGACCTCGGCAAGCCTGAAATAATTGGAAAATCCGAGGTCGAGAGCGAGTTCGTCCTTGTAGGGACCTGCCTTGGCGCGAATGATTCTGTAAGTTCCCGGTTGTCCGATGTCGAGAGGTTCCAGCGTCTTCGCGACGGCCGCCGGGGCCGGAGTCTGCTCTCCGCCCTCCGGTTTTTCTTTTGCCGTGACCGCTCGGATCTCCTCACGCAGGCGGTCCCGTGACCAGTTTTCCTTCTCCGCTTTGGCGGCAAGCGACTCGCGCTCCCCGGCGTCATTGACCGAGAGCAATTCCCGGTATTCCGACCAGGTCAATTTACCCGCATGCGGGCAAATCGGATAAGCTCTGGCGAATTGAAGCATATACCGGAGTTCGGTGCCGCTAATGGCAAGGTCCCCCGCGAGCCTGGACAGGACCTGCTTTCCGTATTCCGCCCGCTCCTGATGCTGAAGCACGTGTCGATCGATCAGCCTTCCGATCTCCCACGACTCGCGCACCCGCTCCTGTTCGACGGCCCGCGCGGCCCGCATCTCGCTTTCAAACCGGGCCCTGCGGATCGCGGTCACGAGTTCCCCGTACGTCGCGACCTTCATTTCAGACACGGTCTCCGGACCGGCCTCTGTCCCGGCCGAGGCTTTCCTGACGGTCTTCGCCTCCGCTTGTCCTGTGCGCCCGCCGGCTGTCCGGAGGGAGCTTGTCTGCGGCGAGCGGGTCGAATCCGTCGACGGGGCCGCAAAACTCACCGGCACGCACAAGGAAAGCAGAATGAACGCGACACTCAACGTTTGAAATCTCCGGTTTTTTTCCATAAAGTCAGCCCCCGCCTTGATTGTTATCGGATTGTTATCGAAGTCTGTTACTGGATAAAACGACACCACAAATCCCCGTTCCTTTTCCCGCGACCAATCCAACCTACCAATCCAACCTACGAGGTTGGATATGGTTGGATGGTTTGGTTATTGGAGGCCGGTCCGGGCGAGTTCCGAGAGGAATTGCTGCTCGTCCCAGACGGGGATGCCGAGTTCGGCGGCCTTTTTCAGTTTACTGCCGGCGCCGGGCCCCGCAACGACAAGGTCTGTCTTTTTGCTCACCGAACCCGAAGGGTGCGCGCCGAGCTTGCGAAGCAGCGCCTCGGCCCCGGAGCGTTCCATCTTCTCGAGCGTGCCGGTCAGCACGACGGTCTTTCCCTTGAAGGAATTGTCCCCTGCCGCCTTCTCGACAATGTCCGTCCGGACGCCCGCAGCCTTCATCTTTTTGATCAGTTTCGCGGTCGACGCCTGGCGGAAAAAGCGGACAATCGAGGCCGCGGTGACGGGCCCGACCTCGCGGATGCCTTCCAGGTCTCCGGCGGTCGCGGCCGCGAGCGCGTCAAGAGTACCGAACCGGTCCGCGAGGATGAAGGCCGTGTGCACGCCGACATCGGGGATGCCGAGACCGAAGATCAGGTTCGCGAGCGGCCGCGTCCGGCTCTGTTCGATCCCTTCCGTGAGATTGTTGGCGGACTTCTCCCCCATACGCTCGAGCGCTTCAAGGTCAGTCGTTTTCAGCGTGTAGAGGTCCGCGAGGTCCTTCACGAACCCTTTCTCGACGAGCTGGTCGATGATCGAGACGCCGAGGTTTTCGATATCCATGGCCTCGCGCCCCGCGTAGTGTTTGAGCGCGGCCTTGAGCTTCGCGGGACAGAGCGGGTTGCGACAGCGGACAGCGACCTCGCCGGCCGTCTTTCCCGCGTCCTCGCCGCAGACGGGACAGGTCTTCGGGAAATCGAACGCCTTCGCGCCCGCCGGCCGCATCGAAACGTCCACCGAAATGACCTGGGGGATGATCTCGCCGCTTTTTTCGATGAAAACCGTGTCGCCGATCCGCGCGTCAAGACGTTTGATCTCATCCCGGTTGTGCAGACTCGCGCGTGACACCGTGGTGCCGGCGAGCTGGACGGGCTCGAGAACCGCGACAGGAGTAAGCACACCCGTGCGTCCGACCTGGACCCTGATATCAAGAAGCTTCGTCCGGGCCCGCTCCGCGGCGTACTTGTAAGCGATCATCCACCGCGGCGACCTGGATGTGAATCCGAGCGTCTTCTGGTCATCGACACGGTCGACCTTCACAACAACGCCGTCGATCTCGTACGGAAGCGCGACGCGCTTGGTTTCGATCGCGTCAATCACGCCAAAGACACCCGCGATGTCCCGGCATTTCCGCGCGTCCGGGATGGTCTTGAACCCCATCTCCTTCAAAAACGCCATAGCCTCGCTCTGGCTCGCGGGCGCGTCCCCCTCCCCCTCGTAGCGGGCCATGCCGTGGATAAAGGCGTCGAGTTTGCGCGCGCGGACGAGCTTCGGGTCGAGCAGTTTGAGGCTTCCCGCGCAGGCATTCCGGGGATTGGCGAAAAGCTCCTCGCCGTTTTTCTCCTTCCCGGCATTGATCTTCTCGAACTGTCCCTTCGGGATATAGGCCTCACCGCGTACCTCGAGGAGGTCCGGCACCTTGCCCCGGAAGGAACTTCCCTCGACGGGAATCCTGAGCGGAACGGAGCCGATCGTCTTCACGTTCTCCGTGATATCGTCGCCGCGTTTGCCGTCACCGCGCGTCGCGCCGAGCTTGAGGAACCCCTTCTCGTACACAAGCGTGATCGAGACACCGTCGATTTTCTCCTCCGCAAAATAGGCGTACTTCCCGGCGCCGAGCACCTTCGCGACGCGGTCGTCGAAATCGGCGAGCTCCTCCCTGGAATAAGTGTTGTCGAGCGAGAGCATCGGCACCGCGTGGGCCACGGACCGGAAGGACTCAAGCGGCGCGCCGCCGACACGCTGCGAGGGGGAATCGGGAGTGAGGAGTTCCGGGAACGCCCGCTCGAGATCCGCGAGCTCCCGCATCCTTTTGTCGTATTCGAAATCCGGGATCTCGGGACGCGCGTCGAGGTAGTAGAGCCGGTTGTGGCGCTCGAGGTCTTTTCTCAATGCTTCGATCTGCTTTTTAGCTTCCCGCAATTTCATAATCTTTCCTGTCCGGAGTACGATGCACGGGGTCCGGAGTAAGGAGCACGATCTTTGACCTCCGCACTCCGGTCCCCGCGCCTGTTTAAAGCAGGCGGTCCGCGAACACCCGCGACAGTCCTTCGGCGCGAATTTTTCGGGCGGCTTTCTTATTATCATAAGGCAGCCGGACGATTTCAAATGTTAATTCCCCGGGATCGAAAATCCCGAACGAAAGCCTCGGGTCGCGGTCGCGGGGCTGGCCGACGCTGCCCGGATTGAGGAGGTAGCGGTCCCCTTTTTCAAGACGCAGGACACCCTCCCTGAAATAACCGCCCGCCCCGGGCTTCGCTTCCGAGAACCAGCACGGGATGTGACTGTGCCCGACGATCCCCACGTCCGTCCCGAGCGCCCGGAAACTCTTGTCGGCCGAGACGTCGTCCATGAGATATTCGAAATCCCCAGGCCGGTGTATGGTCCCGTGCGCGACCGTAAGCGGGCCCCGGACCCGGAGGTACGGAAGGCTCTCGATCTTTTTAACGAGTTCCGGGCGAAGCCTCTCCGCGGTCCAGTCAATCGCGACGCGGGACCAGTCGTTGAAGCTCCACCGTGTTTTTTCGTGAAAGACGGCCGCCTCGTGGTTCCCGAGCACGTGAAGCGAGGCATGCGCGAGCACCCACTCGAAACATTCGTTCGGGTTGGCGCCGTAACCGATCGAATCCCCAAGGCAGAGGATTGTCGTGAGATTGCGCGCCTCGAGATACGCTTTTATGGCCTCAAGCGCCTCCAGGTTCCCGTGGATATCGGCAAGAACAGCGTATTTCATCCGTACTCCCTATGAGCGCCGGGTGTCGCGCCAAACGAAACCCGAAACTTTTCCACCCCGGGTTCTTCGCCCCTGCGCCGCGTGTGTTTTTTACATAACGATTCCGAACCGTTTGTAGGTCCCGGCGGCGTCCGACCAGTGAGCCTCGACGTTTTCGATGTAATACTTCATACCCGACTCGCGGATCGCCGTCAGGAATTCGACAAGGACCGGCTCCTCGCCCTCCGCGACGACCTCGACGCGCCCGTCGTCAAGGTTCCGCACGAATCCCGTCACCGCGAACCGCCGCGCGACCCGCTCCGTCGTGAAGCGGAAACCCACGCCCTGCACCGTCCCGCTGAAGAATACCTGCATTCGTTTCATGGTTCAGAGGATGGGATCCGGAGCGCGGCACGAGAACCTGTCATGGGAATCATCATGCCCCGCATCCCGTGTCCCGGTTTTTTTAATTCGGGCGGCGGTTTCACATATCTCGCCGGCTTTTTTCACCGTCAGGTCATTGCGAGCCGCATGCGAAGTTCGCCTCAAGGATTCGGACGGATTCGCCCTCCGGCGGACCGGGTAACCGTTTCTGAGGGCATTCCGGATATGAAAGGCCGCGATGCCGAACGCGACCGAAACATTGAGCGAGTTCTTGAGACCCGCCATGCCGATCTCTATCGTCCGGTCGCAGAGCGGGAGAAGGCCGTCGGAGACGCCCTCGATCTCGTTACCGACCACGAGGCAGACGCGCTCCGAAGGCGTGAAGGCCTCATACGGAACACTCTGTTCCAGTTGTTCGAGAAGCACGATCTCATAGCCCTCCGCTTTCAGTTTTCCGAGAACAATCGCCGCTTCCCGCTCGTACGTCCACGGCACTTCCTTTTCGGCCCCGAGCGCGGTCTTCGTGATTTTCGTGTCGGGAGGATGTCCCGTGATGCCGCAGAGGTAGATTTTCTCGACTCCGGCGCCGTCCGCGGTGCGGAAGATGGAACCGACGTTATGAAGGCTCCGGATATTATTGAGAAGGACCGAGAACGGAAGCCGCGGCGCCTCGCGGTTCGTCCGCTGGCGGGCCAGCAGCTCCTCGTGGGTCAGCTTCCGCATGGCATTCGGGACGTCCCGTTCGGAGACTGACCGGCGGCCCTCGCCTTCTTGTCCCACGCGAGGTAACGGCGATAGCCGGAATGGTAAATCCATTCGGGAATCCGTTTGGCGAACCACATGAAAAGCCCCCACCACCCGGGAACGTACGCGATACGTTTTCCTTTCCGGATCGCCCGGTAAATATCGGCCGCGGCACGTTCCGCCGTCACGACACCGAAAAGCCCCTTGTTGCCGCGGATCATCGCGGTGTCCACGAACCCGGGCCGGATGTCGACGACCTTGATCCGCGTCCCGAAAAGTTTCTGGCGAAGCCCCTCCATGTAGTTAATCATGAACGCCTTCGAGGCGTTGTAGGCCGGCGAGCGCCCGCTCCCGCGATGGCCCGCGACCGACGAGATCCCGACGAGGGTGCCCGCGCCACTTTTGAGGAAATAGTTCACGGCCGTGTCCGCCATGACCATGAAGCCCAGGACGTTGACCTTCGCGGTCTCCTCCTCCTTCCTCCAGTCGAGCTCTTCGTTGCGGAAGAGGACGCCCGCGTTGACGACAAGGAGGTCCAGGCCATGCAGCTGCATGATGAGATTGTTGAGACTGTGGATCGCCTCGCGGGGGTCGCGGAGATCGATCTGGCGCGTGAAGCTCTCGCCCGCGAGTTCAGACTGGAGGGTCTTGAGTTTCTCAGGGTCGCGGCCGGTGAGACCGACCACGTACCCTTCCCCCGAAAGTCTGAGCGCCAGCGCGCGGCCGATCCCGCTGCTGGTCCCGATAATGATCGCCTTTTTCTTCTGTTGTTTCACCATATGACTGTCGGGTCCTTTTATAAAAAAGGCGTTGCCCCCGTCCTGGCGGGCAACGCCTTTTCGGTCTTCACGTCCGGATCAGAGAGCGCCCGCGGCCGTCCTTGTCGCTTTCGCGGCCTTCCCGGCTTCTTTCTGTTTTTTCCTGGCCTCTTTCTCGGCTTTCTTCCGGGCTTTCCTGGTTTCCTTGTCGGCCTTTTTCTGCGCCCTCTTCATTTCCTTGTCGGCCCCGGACTGCGTCTTCCCGGCCTCAAGATCGGCTTTTTCCCTGGCCTCCTTCGCGATCTCCCCGGCTTCGTCGGTCGTTTCCTTCATATTCCTTCCGGCTTTCCGGCCTTCCCGCTTCGCGAATCCGGGAGGCGTGCTTTCCCCCTGCCATCCGGTCTTTCTACCCTTGATCCATCCCTTGTGGGTTGTCCCGCCTTCGTCTTCGGCATAGGCGACAACGCCGAGCGACGCGACGCACAGGACCAGAACGGCCAATCCGGCAATCTTGAAGAATTTCGTACGCATGGTGAGTTTCTCCTTGTTGGGGTTGTCAGACGGCCCCGCGCATTCTAAGGAACGCGTCAACCGAACGGTCATAGGTCCTCTCGGCCGACGCGGTAAAATAGCACGCGGGAAGTTCATTCCGCTCCCGGTGGTGGGCCAGGCATTCACAGCAAATGCCTTTCCGGGGGCACGGTTCATAAGTGCAGTTGCATCGTTTCCTGTTCGCTGAGACCTTGCAATCCATCCACGAACCTCTCGGGTTGAAGAACAGACACGGAATCCCGGTAATACGCTGCGGGATCTTTCGAATGCCGTGGATTATATCACGAAACTTTTCCGTTTCCACGCCCGAGCGTCGTCAAATCCTGGGGAGGCGGGCCTTGAGCTCGGCGAGGATTTGCAATCCAACCTCTCTGTCCCTGCGTCGATCGTCTTTTGCGGGCACCGGACCTGCGCTTCCGGGGGCCGGTCCGCCACCGGGCCAGACACTCTCCGTTCCATCGCCGGTCCTGACAAACCCCGACCGGGACCTTGAACCCGTTCTGCTAGATCACCCTTTCGATCCGTTCATACAAGTCCTTCAGACCGCAGGGCTTCGGGATTTCCGTCATAACTCCGACCTCCCCCGGTCAGGCGTATTTTTCAATGATATCGGCAAGCTCTTTGAGTCCGACGGGTTTGTGGAGGCACATGAGCGCCCCGTGTTTCATCGCGTCGGCGTCGATCTGGCTGTCGTTATACCCCGTGAGCATAATCGTCTTGATGCCGGGCTTTTGCGCCTTCACCTCGCGAAGAATCTCCATGCCCTTCATTCCCCCGAGCCGCATGTCCACAAAGGCGAGGTCGGGTTCCTTATCGAGAATCAGCCGGAGCCCTTCCCGCCCGTCCTCCGCCGTGTGGACTTCGTGCCCGAGCTCCGTGAAGGCGTCCCGCAACGTGCCGAGCATATCCGCTTCGTCGTCCACAAAAACGATCCTTGCCATGTCATCCTCCCGCGAGCGCCGGCAGGAAGACAGAGAAGACCGTCCCCTCGCCAGGCACCGATTCCAGCTGAATGTGTCCCTGATGCGCGTCGATCATTTTGCGGATAATGTAAAGCCCGAGCCCCGTTCCCTTCACCGCCGTCGCCTTCAGCGTAAAAAACGGCACAAACAGCTTCCCCTGCGTCTCCGCGTCCATGCCGATGCCGTTGTCACGCACGAGAATCCGCACATGCGGCTTCCCGTTCAGCTCCGCGTTCTCCGCCTCGAACCGGATACTTCCCTTCTCCCAACCCTCCGGTTTCGCGAGGGTCCCGAGCCGGAAGGCCTCCTCCTTCATCGCGATCGCATCCGCCGCGTTGTCGAGCAGGTTGAAGAGCACCTCCTCGATCTCGCTGAAGTTCCCCTTGATCCGCTTCAGGTCCGGCGCGGGACTCATCACGAAATCGATCTCGCGAAGGTCGTGCTTGCACTCCCACAAACGCACGCTGTTTTCCATCGCCTCCTTCACGTCCATCGCCTTCAGCTCCTTCGAGAGCCGGCTGAAATCAAGCAGCCGCTTCACGATCTCGCCGCCGTGCGCCGCGTTCTTCGAGATCTTCCGGCAGGTGTTAAGGAGCGACTCCGTGAGCTTCAGCGCCGCAGCCGGGTCGTTCGCCTCAAGATGTTTTCGGATCTTCGGGAGCTCGACCATCATCGCCGATTCCGCGCCGAGCTTGATCACGTTGAACCGGTTATTCATCTGGTGGCCGATCCCCGACGCCATCGTCCCGAGGTCCGCCATCTTCGCCGCCTGGAACAAATGCACCTGCTGGCTCTCGAACTCCGCGAGAAAAAAACAGTTCTCGATCGCGAGCGCCGCCTGGTTCGCGAGCGTCGCGAGGATATCGAGGTCGCCTTCCGTGTAAAGACGGTTCGAGCGTTTGCTACCGAGCGCCACGAACCCGAGCAGACGATCCCGTACGAAGCTCGGCACGACGAGCGCCGCCCCGAGAGATTCCATTTCACGGGCCGCCGCCGCGCCCAAAGCCGCGTTCGTGCGCGCCTCCTCGGGAAGCACCGGCCCTTCCGTTTCGCGAAGATAGACGATAAGCGGAGACTCTTCCCCAAGCGGCCTTTCCACATCGTCCAGACCGTTGCCGCGCCGCGCCCGGCACACATAATGCTTCGCCTCGTTATCCCACAGAAAAATACGCACGTGCGTGATCTTGACCGTCTTTGTCAGGATATGGACCGTCAGCTTCAGAAGATGTTCGAGGTCCTTGATCAGCGTCATCCCCCGCGACGCCTGCAAGAGCGTCTGCTGGTACGCCTTCTGCTCCCGCAACAGCACCCCCTCCGCCCTCCGCTGCAACATCAGATAAAGGAACGGACCGAAAAAACTGAACAGCGCATACAAACCCAGCGGGAAATACCACCACCGGTCCCCCCAGTGCCCGGTCAGCCAGTCCCCCCCCCACACAACGCTCGCGACAGGAACCCCAATAATCACCGCGTACACAAGGATGAAGATCATCGACCGGGTAATGGCGACATTCACATCCATGAGACGGAATTTAATGATCGCGTAGGCCGCTATGACGACATAGAGTGAAACCAGAATATTTCCTGCCGGAGGAAAAGGTATGTTGTACCAGAGAAAATAATTTGTAAAACCGCCCCCCCATCCGATCACCGTCGCAACCAGGATATATTTCATTTGATTGCGGATTATCCCCGAAGCCCCGCGCAAGCTCCGGACAATAAGTGTCATCCCATAAACAACAATCACCACCCAAAACAACAGGAAAGGATGAAACAACAAACCGGGGACAGGCCAAAACCGGTAGCTCAGCCGGGGAGCAACGCCGGCCACAAAGAGTGAAGTAAAACTGAAAAACAACGACAAAATCGCAAACACATAGGCTGCAACCAGTGACTTTTTACAATCCCTGATTCGTCCAAACATCGCGGCGATATGGTGAAGATAAAAAACAGGTATAAGTATCGCGCCAGCTATCAAACCACGGGAATAGAAGAGGGCTTGCTCCGGGGAATCCGAAATTTGCCAAAAAAAATAAAAAATGCTCCAAACGGCAACGGACAGGGAAAAAAACAGATAGGTGCGGTTTTTGATGTTACGCGGGTTCTGGTGGATGACAAAAGCACCAAAAACCAGGCTCGTTACAGCATTGGTCAGGCTACTGATAATACTGTAAGTGACCATGGAAAGCTGTTACCCGTTATTTTTCGCAATAATATAATGAATAATACCTTGTTGCTCAGACCTAACCTTGAGATTGTTTTCAGCAAACCCGGCGGACAAAAAAATCTTTTTAAACTCATCAATGCTTCGATATATCAGCTGCCACTCCCCGACCCATTCCAGAAAATAGAACGATGGATTCTGATATTTCTCTCCAAAATTAGCTATAAACAAAACGCCGTCCTTGCTCAAAAATCGCCTTAATGCCGCAATGAGACGTATCGCTATGCGCTCGTCCAAATAGTCAAACAGCCCCAAAGAAAAAATCAGATCGTACGGCGCTCGCGCCAGATCCTTTTTAAAAGCGATCCGCACGGCATTCTCGCGTTTAAAGTTCACAAATCGAGTCCAGTTGCCCAGAAGGTCTTTCGCATAATCAATCGCATTCTGATCCTGATCATAGCAATCGATCTCTACGTCCCCAATGGCAGGAGATGCCTCTTCGAGAAACTCCTTTACATCCCGACATGGTCCGGACGCGAGATCCATAATTTTCAGGCATTTGTCTTTTCGGGATTTCAAAGCAGCTGAAAGAAACTTTACAATATCCTGTTTGCGATTCCGGATTGCGTTGGCGGCAGGCGACATCTGGGAATAGTTGTCAAAGAGACGGTCAAAACCTGTCGTTTGAGGATCGTTGCGGTACATATCATCAATAATTTTGAAATCGCCGGCATAACCGTACGGTTTCTCAAGACTGCAGCGGATATGTTCCCCGTATATAAAATCTGAACGCAACCTGTTCACAAACATCTGTTTGAGCTTATAAACACTTCTCTCATCACCGTGCTTCAACCGGTCCTGCTCAAAAAGCATAAGGTCATGAAATATCGCATTAATCTCCTGATTGAAAATGCTTTGATAACGCCCCCACTCATTTGGGTGAGAATCCAGATGTCCCTTGATTGCCCGAGCTACTTCCCTGTATTTCCTGATTCTTGCCAATAAAGACATTTCCTGTTTTTTGAGCAAAGAGTCGATGTTCAGCATAAGGTTAATCCCCTAAAACCTTTTTAACTTCCGCTAAAAAAACCACAAGATCGAAGGGTTTCAGGATATAGGCCGTGGGGCTCAGGGCCTGGGCCCCGGCCTCAGCCTTGGGATCGGCATAGCCGGTCATGAAGATGCGAGGCGCCTGTTTGATCCCCCGCCGGGTCATTACATCGAGAACCCGCGTCACGGTCTCAATGCCGTCCGGACCCGGCATCCGGATGTCGCTGATGATGAGATCGAAATCAATGGATTCGGCCATCGCGACCGCCTCGTCACAATGCTTCGCGACCAGCACTTCATAGCCGTTTCGTTCGAGCGCAAGCACAAGGCTCTTTGTGATCAGTTCTTCGTCGTCAATGACCAGGATCTGTTTGCTCATGATCGAATGCCCTCTGTCTGGATTGGAATGCGCCCCTTGGGGAACATTTTATCGGCTCTTTATATATCGGGATTTCGCGGGATTTCTATAGCGGAAATCGGGGCATGGCCCGGTCTTGCGCGAGGGCCTTCCAGATCGCTTCGAGGGCTTCGGCGGCGCCAAGCGAAATCCTGATATCAACCTTTTCGGAAATCCCCGTCCGGTCGGGATTGATCTCGACGGTGGGCCTCCCTTCGCGCGCGGCCTGGACCATCGGCTGGCTGATATACGGGAAGACACTCGTGGTCCCGATGGAAAAATAAACGTCGAACGGTTTCGCGAGGGCGCGTTCCATCATTTCGACCTTGCGCGGCGGGATCCACTCCCCGAAAAAAACGACGTCGGGACGGGCGGCGGCCCCGCACCTGGGGCACCGGGGCGGAATCGCGAACCCCTCGTAGCGCTCGACGCGCGTCCGCCAGCCGCAACGTTCGCAGAGGATCACGTACATGTCCCCGTGGAGGTCGATCACGTTCTTTGAGCCGGCGGCCTGGTGAAGACCGTCGATATTCTGGGTCAGGACCCAGACGCGCTCGAACCGCGCTTCCATGCCCGCGAGAATCTCATGGGCGCGGTTGTGTTTTGCGCCGCGGCAGCGATTCTCGATTTGCGCGAGATATTTCCAGGTAATCCCGGGCCGCGTCCGCAAGGTCTCGCCCGCGAGCGCGGTCTCGATCGGAATGCCGTCGGCCGTCGTCCGGTCGTTATAAAGACCGCCGATTCCTCGGTAGGTCGGGATCCCCGAATCCGCCGAAATTCCGGCGCCCGTAATGAAAAGCACGCTTCCGGCCTTCCTCAGCAATCCCGCGACTTTCCGGATCCGTTCGGTGTTCGTCACATCCATAATGGCGATCCCTCCGGAGGAGCCTTGAGAAAGTAGTCCGCCATGACAAGCGCCTCCCGGGGGCCCGATGAACCCCGCCCGCCGCCTGCGGCGATCATGTAGCGCATGCCCTCGCAAAAGAGTTCCGCGCCCCGGTCGAGCCGCGTCTTGAAACGATTGGAGGCCTTGCCATCCGGCTTGACCTTGCTTCCGGGGATAAGGATCGCGGCCGCGGGTGCGATGTCGTCGTGAAGACCGTTTGCGATCACATGAACCGCCGGCGTCGGGAACAACGCGATAAAAACCCCCGCGATCCGTTTGGACATTCTCATGCCGGTAATTATCTCACAAGCGCCCGGTTTACGGAACCCTCCGCCGGAGCGCGCAGGCGGATTTCCGGTGGCACGGAACGCGCAAGCCCGTGTATAGTATGCGTCACCCCTATGACACCGACGCAGAAAAGGATCGAACTGCTGGCCCCGGCAAAGGACGCCGCGATCGGGAAGGCCGCCGTCAACTGCGGCGCGGACGCCGTCTATCTCAGCGCCGAAAAATTCGGGGCCCGCGAGCGGGCGGGCAATGCCCTCGTCGATATCGAAGCGCTCGTCCGGCACGCCCACCGTTATTACGCGCGCGTCTATATCGCCCTGAACACGATCCTGACCGACCGCGAACTCGACGAGGCGTTTTCCCTCATCAAGTCCCTGCACGCGATCGGGATCGACGGCCTTATCATCCAGGACCCGGGACTTCTCGAACTCCCGCTCCCCCCGGTCCCCCTGTTCGCGAGCACGCAGATGAACAACGACTCACCCGAAAAGGTCCTCTTCCTCGAAAAGACCGGCTTTTCGCGCGTCATTCTCCCGCGGGAAATGACCCTCAACGAGATCCGCGCGGTGAGGAGTAAAACCTCCGTCGATCTCGAATGTTTCATCCACGGCGCGCTCTGCGTGTCTTACAGCGGGCAGTGTTATCTGAGTTACGCGATCGGCGGGAGGAGCGCGAACCGCGGCGCGTGCGCTCAACCGTGCCGGCGCCTTTACTCGCTCGTCGGCGCGGACGGCAAGGTTTTCGCGGGCCCCAAGCACCTCCTGTCCCTGAAAGACCTTAACCGTTCCGCTTCCCTCAGCGAGCTGATCGACGCGGGTGTCTCGTCGTTCAAGATCGAGGGTCGACTCAAGGACATCGCGTACGTGAAGAACACCGTGGGCTTTTACCGGCGGGAACTGGACGCCGTCCTCGCCCGGAAAAAGAGGGCGAAGAGCTCTTCGGGAACGGTTATCCCCGGCTTTGTCCCCGATCCCGCCAAAACCTTCAACCGTGGTTTCACGGATTTCGGCCTCAAGGGGCCGACCGCCGGGTGGTCGTCCCCCGGCACGCCGAAATCCCTCGGCGAGAGGATCGGAACGGTCGCAAAGGCCGCCAAAGACTATTTCACGCTAACGGGCCCCCACGACCTCGCGAACGGTGACGGAATCTGTTTTTTTGACGCGCGCGGGGAACTGCGCGGCTCCGTCGTGAACTCGGTCGCGAACGACCGCGTGTACCCGGACAAGACCGGCGGCCTGACGGCCGGCGCCGTCATTTACAGGAATCACGACCGCGCGTTCCTGAAAACGCTCACGGCGAAAACCTCGTGCGAGCGGCGAATCGCCGTGTCGTTCGTACTGAGCGGGACCCCGGACGGGTTCCGTCTCACGGCGCGCGACGAGGACGGGAACACCGCGGACTTCTCCGTCCCGGCCGCAAAACAGCCCGCGGAGAAAAAAGCGCAGGCCGAAGAGACGCTCGTGAAACAGATTTCGAAGCTCCATGACACGGCGTTCACCTGCATCTCGGTCACGCACACGCTTCCCGAGATCTGTTTCCTGCCCGTGTCGCTCCTCAACACGCTCCGCCGCGGCGCGATCGAAACACTGATCGAGGCCCGGGAGCGGGCCCGCCCCCGGGAGACCGCCGCGATCCATCCGAACGACGCTCCTTATCCCGTGAAGACCCTCGATTACCGGGCAAACTGCCTTAACCGGAAAGCCGTTGATTTCTTCAGGCGTCACGGCGCCGAAGTAACGGAGATGGCGGCCGAATCGGGCCTCCCCATGCAGGGCCGGCTCCTGATGCGCTCGAAATACTGCGTCAAACGCGATCTCGGGTCGTGCGGGAAAATGACGGAACCTCTTTTTCTCGCGGATGAGAACGGTCGACGCTTTCGCCTGGCATTCGACTGCGACGGGTGCCGCATGCTGGTCTTCGACGACCGATAGGCGAAGACCATATCCCGCTTCGCAGGTGTGATATGGTCCGATCCGTCCTCAAAAAAAATCCCCGGACCCTTTTGGAATCCGGGGATCGTTTCTCTGTCCCTGCGGGACAGGGACGACTGGTCGGGGCGGCGGGATTTGAACCTGCGACCTCTCGGTCCCGAACCGAGCGCACTACCAAACTGTGCTACGCCCCGTCAAAGCATTTTCCATAAGTCCGCCTTCGGCGGACCGGGATTTCCCGGCGCTCAATGCGCCGGACCGTGCTCAAAACGCCCAACAGCGGGCGTTTTGCAGCGGGAACCTGCGACCTCCCGGTCCCGAACCGGGCGCACTACCAAACTGTGCTACGCCCCGCGGATACTTTGCTTCACTGGCATACCCGCTGAAAACGTCGGAAGCCGACCGTGAAAGGCGGGCATTATATCATCATGCCTTTCTGGATTCAATGCGGGAGAACGGAGCGCAAAACCCCGCGATGGCCGATCAATCAGTCACAGAAAAATCGTTTTTCCCCTTCGGCACGGGCGCGGCCGTCGTTTTGACGGGACGGATCCCCTCGGTAAGGAACGCGGCCTCCATAACCTCCTTGAAAACGGGAGCCGCGACAACACCGCCGTAATACATCGGCCGCGCTTCGTCGAGGACAACGGCCATCACATACCTCGGATTGTCCCCCGGAGCAAATCCGATGAAGGAGGACATGAAATCACTGTGGGAATAGCCCTTCCCGTTCGGGAGCACTTTTTGCGCGGTCCCCGTCTTTCCGCCCGCGATAACGCCGGGGATTTTCGCATGCGTCCCGGTACCCTCTTCGACGACCTTGATAAGTATCTTCCTCATCGTTTCGGCGGTCTCGGGCTTGATCACAACCTTCCGGATCATGGGCTTGTTCTCTTTGATCGTCACGCCGGCGGGGTCCGTGACCTTTGAGATGATGTAGGGTTTCACGAGATACCCCCCATTCGCAACGACGGAGAGTGCCGTCGCCATTTGGAGGGCGGTGACCATTACTTCCTGGCCGATCGGGATGCAGTAAGGAGACGTCTTCGACCATTGTGAAGGCGGGCGCGTGTAGCCGGGCGCCTCTCCCTTCAGATCAATGCCGCTGTACGCGCCGAAACCGAAACCGCGGATGTACTCCTGGAGTTTGTCGCGTTTCATCTTGAGACCGATCTTGACCGTTCCAATATTGCTCGACTTGATAATCACCTGCTCCATCGTCAACGTGCCGTAGCCGTGGACGTCGCGAAGCGTTTTGACGCCATAGTTCCATTTGCCGTTCTCGCAGAAGAAGGTCGTGGACGGCGTCACGACGCCCTCGTTCAGCGCCCCGCTCGCGGTCACGATCTTGAAGACGGAGCCCGGCTCGTACATGTCCGTGACAGCCCGATTCCGCCTCGAGTCGGGCGCCGAAAGGTCGTAGTGGTTCGGATCGAAGGTCGGCCGGTTCGCGAGCGCGAGAATCTCCCCCGTCTTCGGATCCATCACGACGACCCAGGCGCCTTTTGGCTTCCATTTCTTGACGGCGGCATCAAGGGCCTTTTCAGTCAGGTACTGGATGCGTTGATCGATCGTCAGTGAAACGGTGTCGCCGTTGATGACCGGCAGCATCTTGATCTCGAAAGCCTTGATCTCACGACCTTTCGCGTCGCGCTTCGTGACACACTTGCCGGCCTTCCCTCTCAGGTAGGAATCCATGCTGAGCTCGATACCCTCGAGCCCCTGATTATCGACGTTCGAGAAACCGATGACGTTCGCGAGGAGCGAACCCTGCGGGTAGAATCGCTTGTACTCTTCGATGAAGCCGAGCGCGGGGTTATCGAGTTTTTTGACCGCCTCCGCCTCTTCGAAGGTCACGCGCCGTTTCAACCAGACAAAAGCCTTGTCGCGTTCGAGACGCCTCGCGACGAACTTCTTGTCAAGCTTGAGGATTTGCGCGAGTTCTTTCGTCAGCCTTTCGCGTCCGGCCGCGTCAAGAAGTCTCGGCACGGCGTAGATCGAAGGAATCTTGAGGTTCGAGACGAACTCCTTGCCGATCCGGTCCGTGATCGGACCGCGCATCGGAGGAATGTCGATCGTGACATAGTGCTGCCGGTGGGCCAGCTCAACGAGCGACAGCTTGTGGAAATACGTGAGCTGAACGACTTGATAGACGATGAGCCCGAAGAGGATGAAAAGAACGATGTAAAGGAACCAGAAACGACGTCCCGAAAGCTTCGCCCGCATGCTTCAGGATGAGAGTTCGGTCTTCGCCTGCGCGGTCTGGATCAAATGACCGAAGAACTTCGAGATCGACGAGGCAGGCGCGGGATCCGCCTTTTCGGGAACCGCCGTCTGGGACAGGAAGAACTCCGGGACCGCGGGCACCTCGACCACCTCGACTTTTTTCGGAAGGCCAAGCGCGAGATCGTGGTTCTTCATTTTCTCCTCGAGGAGGCGGGGGGCCTTGAGTTCCTCGACATTAAACTGGAGACGGCGCAGAAGCTCTTGCTTCATCGAAAAATCGCGGGATGTTTTGTGCAGTTCGACCGACACGATCACGGACGCGATCTGCAGATGCACGTAAACAAGCATCAAGCAGGTCAAACCCGCGATCACACTCAGAATTTTTCCGCTGCCCTTCATGGTTTGACCTCAATCACTCTTAGTTTCGCGCTGCGCGCACGTGGATTATCAATGATTTCCGAACGATTTGCAACAACGGGCTTGCGCGTCACAATTTCTGCGATGTTTTTGGCGGCAAGTTCCCGGAATTTTTCCTTCACGATCCGGTCCTCGAGCGAATGGAAGCTGATCACCCCGAGCCTTCCGCGAGGCGCGAGGCGTTTTACGGCGCCGTCCATGCCGTCCCGCAGGGCTCCGAACTCATCATTGACGAGGATGCGCAACGCCTGGAAGACCCTCGTCGCGGGATTCCGCCGGTTCCGCTGAGGCCGTTTGGCCTTTGCGAAACGGTCGCGACCCGGGAGCGAACTTTCAATGACTTCGCAAAGGCGGGAGGTCGTGTCGACAGGGTTCCGGTAGCGTTCCCGGACGATCGCGGCGGCAAAGCGGCGGGAATTGCGTTCCTCACCGTACTCGTAAATGATCCTCGCCAGCTCCTTTTCGGGGAGCGTCATCACGTAGTGCGACGCCTTATTCCCCGCATCCGGATCCATTCGCATGTCCAGGTCCCCTTCCTTTTGGAAACTGAAACCGCGCTTTCCGTCCTCCAGCTGGTCCGACGACATTCCGATATCCATCAGGATCGCGTCCACCGCCGGCACTTTTAATTCTTCCAGCACTTCGTCGATCTTCCTGAAATTGCTCCGGATCAGCGTCACTCTCGCGTCCGCGCCGAACCGCTTTGTGCAGCGTTCGATCGCGTCCGGATCCTGGTCCAGCCCGATCAGCCGGCCCGCCGGTCCGATTCGCTCAAGGATCGCCGTCGCGTGGCCGCCGCTGCCGAGCGTCGCGTCGACCGCCACAACACCGGGCCTGAGCCCCAACAATCCGATCGTTTCCCGTAAAAGAACCGGTTTATGATGCAAAACTGCGAATGGCCTCTTCCTGGGTGGAGTAGGATTCCATCAGTCCGTTGACGCCGATCAGGCGAAACGTCTTTTCCACTTCGGGTCGCAGGTTACAAAGTTTGATATCGCCCTTCTGTTCGCGGACCTTGCGCAGGCGATCCACCAGGAGGCCAACGCCGGCGAGTTCCACGCGACGCGTTTCCGCGAGGTCAAGCAGAAGTCGCTTCTGGTTCCGGTTGAGAAGACGGTTCATGCGCCCTTTCATCTTGATCATGCTCAGCACGCTGAGATCGCCTTCAAAACGGATCACTTCGACTCCCAGTCCCGCTTTTGTCTGATACACCATGGTCCCCCCCTTCCTACTCGGAGGCCAGCTTTTCAGCCAGCTCTTCGTAACGGTTCTTATTCAGTTCGCAGTATTCCGTCCACTTTTCTTTCGCCCATATCTCGATTCGGTTGGAAACTCCTATGATGATCGTCTCGGACTGGAGAACCGCATAGCTTTTGAGGTAGTCCGGGATGAGGATTCTCCCCTGCTTGTCGCACACCACTTCGCATGCGCTCGAGAAAAGGAGACGGTTGAACGTTCTTGCTTCTGTTTTGGTATAAGGCATATCGCGGAACTTTTTTTCTTCCGCCTTCCACTGCTCTTCCGTGAACACGAACAGGCACTGATCGAGACCGCGCGTCACGAAGAACTTCTCGACGTAGCGCTCCCTGAAGATCTCCCGGAATCTCGCGGGGATCATCACCCGGCCTTTGTTATCGATCACATGTTTGTGTTCGCCGTAAAACATCGTTCAGGTCGCCTTTTTATTCACCACTTTACCCCACTTTCACCCACTTTATTATCGGCGCAAGTATAGCCATGCCTTAATTGAGTGTCAATACTATTTTTTACAGGGAGAGCGTCTCTGAGGGCAAATCGGCGTTCGTAGATACAAAAAAGGCCCGGAAAGCGCTTTTTTGCCTTCCGGGCACAAAACACCCTTTCAGGTAAAAATCACGGGACGGGGTTACGGGGTCTCAGAAGCCGGGGATCAGGATTCGTAGAAAAGAATGCGCGAACAATTTTCACACGTGATGATCTGCTCCCCGATCTGAAGTTCGTTGATGACCTGGGGGCGCAACTGCATCTGACACGCGCTGCAGAACTCGCCACTGACAGGCGCTAGCGCAAGACCCTCTTTTTTCTGGACAATCCGGTTGTAGAGGTCGCCGACTTCGGGAGGGAGCTGTCCAATAATCTCCTGCCGCTGTTTTGTGATCTCCTGCAATCGCGACTGGAGATTTTTTTCCTGATTGACGAGTTCCTGATCCTTCGCCTGATGTTCGCGCGTGATCCCGGCGAAACGGTCCTTTTCTTTCAGGACCTCGTCCTTCACGGCCTCGACCTCATCCATCTTCCGGATGATCTCTTCCTCGAGCAGCGAATTATCTGCCTTGAGCGAAGCGATCTCCTGGAGAAGGGCATTGTATTCCTTGTTTGTTTTGATCTGGGAGAGCTGACCATCGAGCTTCTTGATCTGGGCCTCTTTCTGCGCAAGCTCGATCTCTTTTTCCTTGAGCTTGAGCTGCATGTCCTTTTGGGTCTGTTCGATAATCGTGAGATGAACTCTTTTACTTTCAAGCTCACGCGCGAGCGCGGCACGGCTTTCGGGAATCTCGGCTAGAAGAAGCCGTGTCTGGTGAATCTCGCTGTCGAAAGACTGGGCTCGCTTGAGGCTCTCGATATTCTGCAATACGGGGTTGGCCATAGATCGTGGATTATAAAAGACTCAGGGCACGGCATCAAGGAAGAAATGGGAGCTGGTAACGCGCCAAGGTCAGGAATTCTTCAGGCCGAAGCCGATATCGTTCAGCCCGGCGATCTCGTCCGGCGTGAGGCGGCAATAACGGAAAAAGCCGTTTGAAAGCCCCTTGGCCGCCATGGGCGAACGCGCCTCCACCGGGGGGGCGGACGGAAGCTCAGTGGCCGGAATCCATTTGGAGACTTTGACCGCTTCTTTCCCTTCCCCCGCTCCCGCGACCTTCTCATATTCAAAAAAAGCAAGGTGCTCATGACAGGAGCGGAGCCGGAAGATCCGGTCCTGATCCAGGCGGGGGTAGAAAAAGTAAACCATGCCGTCGTCGGGCATCAACATCTTCAGCTTGTCGATCTCATTCGCGAGCTCCGCGGTCTGAAAATCGGACATGGGCTGATAAAAAATCCTCACCCAGATCCTTTCGTCAGCGCTCTTGAAAAGAAGCGGAAAACTTGAAGCATCGGAGACGAATCCACTCTGGGGATGAAGTTCCCGGATCGTCGCACGGACCGCTTCGAACACGCGGTCCCGGTTCACCCGTTCGCCGGCCAGGATCACGGGGCCACCTCCCCCGCGCCACGCTCCGCAGACTCCACCCAATCGACCAGGGTCAGACGCTCGGGAGAAGTCCACGCCCGCGCCGGACGGAAATGAAGCTGTTCGACGTTCAGTTTCGGTTCGAAGAAATGATCCCGGTCGCTCAGATCCAGCCAGCCGAGCCAACCCGGATGGATCTGCAGATGCTTGGATGCAAGCGCGGCGAACCGTTCAAAAAGGGTGCTGCCGACCGGCGGGTCAGCTTTTGCCTGGAGCAGGATAAAACACTCAAGATGCGGGTTGAGCGCGAGGCCGGCCTTGAGCATCTTGTAACCTTCCGTGAGGGATTCCGACGTGGGCTTAAGCATCAGCACCCATTTATCAAGAAGGTGCATGATCTTCGGGTAATAAAGAAGATGGCGGTATTCAAAATCGAGGAAGATGTTCCGGTTCCCCAACGGCCGGGAGGGACCGCAAGGGCCAGCCTCCAGGATATCCCGCAACTCATCCCAGAAAAGCGTATGTCTCCGAATGTTCCTGCCGAAGGACTCCGTTCTCCGGCCGGCGGAGTTCCAGGCGCAGACATTCGACGCTCGGGACAAGAGCGATACGAGCGAGCCAGGCTCGACCTCAGAACCCATGCGGGAGGCAAGATACGTGTTCAGGAAAAGAGAATCTTCGTCGCCATCGGGACTCGAAACGCTCATCACCTGGATATCAGGGGTTTCCCGTACGGAAATACGGCCCGAATCTTCAAAGATCGGCGAAACATCTTTCAGCCCCCTGACCAGCTTCTTCGAAGTTTCCATCAAGCGAGCTCCACGTAGGAATCGACACCGCCGTAGGCGTTCTCTTTCCGGAGTGGCTGGCTCGGGTCGACCTGCCATTCACCGTCCACGATGAACTTGTAGCGAAAAGACTTCAGGTCCACGTGAATGACCTTCTGCCAGAGACCGTCGTCGCTACGACGCACGAGAGCCTCGGGAACCCAATGATTGAAATCCCCCGCGATCTCGACCGAGGACGCGGTTTTGTTGCTGAACTGGAAAAGAATGCCATCCGCCATGGGTTTCGGACCGTAATGTTGTTTATAAACACTCTCCCACCCCAACTCCCGGGCCGGGAGTTTGCGATCCCATTCCCGCTCGAGATACTCGACGGCAAGATTCAGATAATCCTGGAAGGCCGGCGAACCGGGCGCATACTGCGCGATACTCTGGCCCGCGGCCGCGGTCTCCTTCAGCATGACGTCCTCGTGGATGATCGTCCTGAAAAGCTGGTCCTTGAAATGCGCCCGCACCTCATCGTGAATCTCCTGGGAAAAGCTGAGCTGGGAGTTGAAGTTCGTAAGAAGCGCGTGGACGCCAAGCGGCGTCTGCCGCGAACGATTAACGACCTGAATGGTCTCGGAGATCTTCCCCAATCCATGCAAGGCAAAAAAAGACGGCTCGACAGGAATAATGACCTCGTCGGCCGCGTTCAGGGCATTCCACGTCAGGATTCCGAGGTTCGGCGGACAATCAAGAACGATAAAATCATATTTTCGGCGGTCGGCCTCGAGACGCAGGAAAAGGTCTTTCAGGAGCAGGTGGTGGTTCGGCATAAAATTGCATTCTTCTTCGAGGGCATTCAGGGAGGCATTGCACGGCATCAGGTCGAAATCGGGATAGAGAGAGCGTATGACCTGGCCGAATGAGGACGGGATGGCCTGGACCGGACTCAACAGTTCGTAAACCGTCGGAGCCCCTTTCAGTATCTTGATCCCAAGGCCGCAGGTGGAATGACCTTGCGGATCAAGGTCCACCAGCAACACTCTCTTCTGCAAGAAATGCAGGCATGCGGAGAGATTGATGCTTGTAGTCGTCTTGCCACATCCCCCTTTTTGATTCGCGATCGCGATAACTCTCAAGGGCGGAATCTCCTTAGTATTAAACTAAAATGACATTTATATAACGGCTGTACTTTCTAAAGCTTGATAGTATTGGATCGCCCCTAGAGAACGGGCAGCAATATGAGCAGAAATCTCCCGGAATGCCGCGAAAACGCGCGGAGCTTTAATGCGGGGTTATTCGGAATCATTAAACGAAAAATCCCCGCTGAGGGTCCCGCGAGGAAAAAGAAAGACGGATCAGTGTCTTTCGAAGATCAGAAGGCGCTCGATGGGAACGATGCCTTTTACGTTCCGCATCCGGTCCGTAACGATGGCATAGGACTGCCGCTTCTGCTGGAGGGTTAAAAAGGCTTTTTCGATGGAGGTTTCCCCGGAGATAAAGACGGGAGCCCGGAGAAAATCGCGAAGTCCTTGAGCGCTTTCTCCCGCCCTGACCAGGTCAAAAACATAGATCATGCCTACGACGATCGACGGGATTTCCTCGTAAACGAGCATCATAAGCGATTTGTGCTCGCGGGCCAGATTCTTGACATCCTCGACCTTGCTGCGGATATCGACCATCGGGACCCGCTCCGCCGGGATCATGACGGAACAGACCTGAATCCTTTCAAAATCCAGGATCGTATGGATCAGCTTCTGTTCCTGGGCGCCGACCACCCCGCTCCGCGCGCTTTCCTCGATCAGGGACCGGAACGCTTCCTCGTTGACGAAGAGCTCCTCTTTTTGGTGTTTCTTGAGCGACGGCCAGAGAAAACGTATCACGCTAAAAAAAACCAGAACCGGGAGATAGCACAGCTTCATAAAAAGCTGAAGCCAGAAGATCTGGTTTAAAAGATAAGGCACGGCACGGAGCCTGGCGTAATCCTTTGGCACCATCTCTCCAAAGATAATCAGGATGGGTGCCACGACGGCAAGAACGATCCACTGGTTATGGATGCCGAACTGGTGTTTCAGGAAATAAGCGAAGAGCGTAGTCGCGGTGATATTGACGACGTTGTGACCGATCAGGATCGCTGCAAGGAAATCCTGGGTCTTCTTCTGGAGCCCAACCACAGCCTGGGCCTTGCGATCCCCCTTTTCAGCCATATCCCGCAGCTGCAGTTTGTTAGAGGACACGAAAGCCATTTCGGAAGCCGAAAAAAACGCCGAAAGGCCGAGTGAAACAAGGAAGAGGACGGCGAGGCTGATCACGTCTTCCTCCTCACGAGAACATGCTGGATTCGATGCCGGATCATGCTCTGGATCACGAATTCAAAATCCTCCGTCTCATATTTCGCACCGTGGAGCGGAACGACCCCCATTTTTTCGAGCAGGAACCCTCCGACCGTCGAGGCATCTTCCGACGCAAGGCGCGAAAGGAAATATTCGTTGAAATCCTGCAGCGGGAGTTTGCCTTCGACCACGAACGTTCCCGTTTCGAGTTGCCGGATGGGTTGGTCCACCTTGGCGTATTCGTCGTAGAACTCGCCAAAAATCTCCTCGAGCACATCCTCCTGCGTAACGATCCCGGCCGTCCCGCCGTACTCGTCGATACAGACCGCAAAACGCTCATTCTGCATGCGGAAGGTCTCGAGAAGATCGTCGATCCGCTTGCTTTCCGGAACGAAGAGAACCTTTCTCATAACTTCCCTGACGGGCAGTTTGGGTTCGAGCAGAAGGTAGTCGAGACACGTTACCGCGCCCAGGATATTGTCAAGCGACCCCTCGTAAACAGGCATGTGCCGGTAATGGTTCTTGCGGATGGTCTCGGCGTGCATCTCCGCATCGCCAGCGATATCAAGACCGACCACATCAGTCCGCGGTGTCATGATATCCTTTACGGGCCGTTCGCCGAGGTCGAGAAGCTTTTGGATCATGAACCGTTCTTGTCCTCCCAGCACCCCTTCTTCTTCTCCGATCTTCACAAGCACCTTGAGTTCGCTTTCCGAGATTTTGTCGGACTGGTCGATCTTCTCGCGCACAATCACCGAAAGGACTTTTTCGGTGACATACCGCATAAAGAGACGAAGGGGTGTAAAAACAAACGCAAAGAACTTGAGCGGCGGCGCCGTCAGAAGTGACAGCCGGACCTTGCTCCTCACCGCGATGATCTTCGGGAGTGTCTCGCAGGCAATGATGAAGATGACTGTGAAACCCGACATGGCGATGCCGAGTTTTTCTTCTCCCAGATATTCGACAACAAGCAACGTGACCACCGCGGTCGCAAGGGTGTTCACGACGAGGTTCCCGATCAGAATGGTCCCAAGCGTGCGGCGGGGCTTTTCGAGCAATTCAAAAATCCATCTTGAGAGGCTGGGGAATTGTTCCTTGAGTTTACGACGATCCAGCTTGGACAGTGAGAAAAGCGCTGTCTCGGACGAAGAAAAGAACCCGGACAGCACAAAAAGCATGACCAGGGCCGCCAGATTAAGAGTCAGGTTCATATGTTATTCCCGTACAGGTGGTGCCTGCGGATATAGCGAGACACGCGCGGATCAAGGTCATCCGTTGCCAAGTCCCCTTTCCGGATCGAGGACGAAGAGACACGGCGGAGCCGCATGCGAATCCACGAAGTCTGCGTCCCCGCCTTTTTTACCGCTCGGATGCCGGATCTTTTTGCGATAAGAAAACGCGCCATCGCTTTGATCTCGCCCGAGTGATGCCAACGATCGAGGCCTTCATAAGAGTCCTGGCCAAGGATAAGATAAAATTGCGCCGCGGGATACTTTTTTTTCATCGCCCGAAGCGTCTTGTACGTGAAAGAAGGCCCCCGGCGCTTCATTTCGATGTCGGAAGGGACCATCTTCCGCGAAGGAGCAAGGGCCAACTTCAGCATGGCGAAGCGGTGACGCGCAGAAGCACGGGGTCTGTGGCCTTTTTTGTGCGGAGGCCGGGCCGCAAGAACGAAGAAGACCTTGTCGAGCCTGAACTGACGAAGCGCGCAAAGCCCCATCGCAACATGGGCCTGATGAACCGGATCGAACGTGCCGCCAAGGATTCCGATCTTCACCCCGTTAGACCTCCTGATTTTTGTGGACGTTCGGAAAGAGCACCGACACGAAAGCCCGCGCGAACCCCAGCGCTTCCAGCAAGCGGAGAGATCGAACGGAATTCCTGCGCCCGGCTGTCTAGGTGCGGATCTGTCCCTTTCCTTCCACGATATATTTGTAGGACGTGAGCCCTTCGAGCCCCATCGGGCCGCGGGCGTGGACCTTGTCGGTCGAAATTCCGATCTCGGCGCCAAAACCATATTCAAACCCGTCGGAAAAACGCGTGGAGGCGTTGACCATGACAGAGGACGAATCCACACGGGCCTTGAAAACATCAGCAACTCTCCTGTCTTCTGTCACGATCGCATCCGTATGACGGGAGCCGTACCGTTCAATGTGATCGAGGGCCTCCCCGAGATTTTCCACGACCTTGACCGCGAGGACCCTGTCGAGAAATTCATGTCCGTAATCGGACGCCTTCGCGCGCACCGCATACGGAAGAATACGGCAAGTCGCGGCATCGCCGCGGATTTCACAGTTACCCTCTCGGAGGAGTGGACCAGCCTTCCGGAGAAATTTTTCGGCGATCACACGGTGGAGGAGGAGCGTCTCCATCGCGTTACAAACCCCCGGCCTCTGCAATTTCGCGTTGAGAGTGATCGGCACCGCCTTGGCAAGATCGGCCTTGCGATCGATATAAACATGACAGATACCCTGATAATGTTTCACGACAGGAATCCGGGAACGCTCGACCACGCGGCGGATCAGTTTTTCACCGCCCCGCGGGATCACGAGATCGATCTTCCCCTCCTGCGCGAGAAGATGATCAACAGCCGCGTAATCCACGGTCCGCACGAGATTCACCGCAGAGACCGGCGCGCCGAATTTCCGGAGGGATGCATGGAAAATTTTCACAAAGGCACGGTTCGAGCTCATCGCCTCGCGTCCTCCGCGAAGGATCACGGCATTGGAACTTTTAAGACAAAGCGAAGCGCATTCCACGGTCACGTTCGGACGGGACTCGTAAATGATAAAGATGACCCCAAGCGGCACCGCGACTTTTTTCAGGCGAAGCCCGTTCGGACGTGTCCACGCCGCGAGTATATGGCCGACGGGATCCTTGAGACCGGCAACCATCCGGACACCTTCCGCCATCGCGATAAGACGTTTTTCATTGAGCGCCAGACGGTCAACCATGGCCGGGGCCAGCCCTGCGGCGCGGGCTCGATGAACTTCTTTTTCGTTTTCGCGGAGGAGGTATTTCTTCTGCGAAAGAATCCGTCTCGATACGTCGAGCAGAAGCTTTTTTTTGAAATCACCGCTCCACTGCGCGGCTTCCCGAGAAGCGTCGCGGGCCTTTCCGACCATAACGTCGAGTTCCCGGAAGCCGGAGCTCTTCATCGGCCACCCCACAGAACAAGATCATTGCGGTGAATGACTTCTGCGGAAGCCTTACGGCCAAGCAGTCCCGCGATCTTGTCCGTCCGTTTTCCCGCGATCAGGGAAAGGTCCCGGCTTCCATATTTCACGATGCCGCGGCCAAACACCTCGCCGTCTTCGGTCTGGAGCTCGACGACCTGTCCTTCCCTGAAATCACCCTGGACTCGGGTAATCCCGCCCGGAAGCAGGCTCTTATGACCGACCAGAAGCGCTTGCCACGCACCGGCGTCGACGGTCAGCATCCCATAACGGTGCGCCGAGAACGCGATCCATTTGTGGCGCTGGTCCTTTTTGACGCCGGACGGCATGAAAAGCGTCCCGATATCCCTGCCGGCGAGAATATCCCGGAGAATCCCGGGCTTATGACCGTTGACAATCATGAACGGAATGCCGAGTCTCATGGCGACGCGCGCCGCGACCAGCTTCGCGCGCATCCCGCCGACGGTCTCTTCGCGCTTTTTTTCTGAAAGATGCATGAGCAACTTGTTGTCGATCTCGTCCTCGGAGGCCACTTCACGGACCCGTGTCCCGTCCTTCAGGAGGAACCCGTCCGCGTCGGAAAGATTTATCAGAAGGTCCGCGCCGACCAGATGGGCCACATGGACCGAGAGGATGTCGTTGTCCCCGAACGCGATCTCCTCGACCGCGACGGTGTCGTTCTCGTTGACGATGGGCAGGACGTTCATCTCGAGGAGCTTCTGCATGGCGTTGCGGGAGCAAAGGAAACGTTTGCGATCCTCGAGCCCGTCCCGGGTCAGAAGGACCTGGGCCGTCTGGATCTTTTTCTTCGAGAAATAGCTTTCGTAGGCGTGGATCAACTTTCCCTGTCCTATCGCCGCGCAGGCCTGAAGTCCGGCCATTTCCTTCGGGCGCTTCTTGAGGCCGCAGGATTTCATCCCGTACGCGATGGCACCGGAGCTCACGACGACGGGCTGTTTTTTCATGCGGATCAGCGCGAGGATCTCACCGCAGACGCGCCGGTGTTCGGCGGAAGAGAAACTCTCACGGCTCGTTTTGAGGATGCTCGTTCCGATCTTGATGACGATCCGTTTCGCGTTTTTGATGCGTTCAGGCATTGCTTTCGCCCCCGGTCTGTTCCCTGACGAAATCCATAAGGGATTCTATCCCCTCGCCTGTCTTCGCGGAAATCAAAAAATAGACCTGCCCCAGGTTTTCCATTTCAGACTGTACTTGTCCCGGGTCCTCGGCAAGGTCGATCATATTCACAACAACGGCGCTCGGTAACTGCGCGAACGCGGGATTGAATCCGCGAACAATCTCCGTCAGTGTCCGATACCCTTCCGTGAGGGAAACCGCGAACTGGTGCGGCGTATCCAGCATATAGAGAACGACCTTGGCGCGTGCGAGATGTTTCAGGAAGTCCGTACCGAGCCCGTGGCCTTCCGTGGATCCTTTATAGATCGACGGCAATTCGCAGAAGTTCACCTGCCTGTAATCCTCGGATTCATAAACACCGATCACGGGGCCCGTCGTTGAAAAGGGATATTCCTTTCCTTCCACATGCGCCTTGGTCAGCCGGTGAAGGAGCGTCGATTTTCCGGAGTTCGGAAGCCCGACCAGAAAAACATCGGCCGGGATCAGGTATTCCAGCATGATCTCGAACTTTTCGCCTTCTTCCCCCGGCAGGCTCTTCTTATCCCCGATATTCCCGGACCCGCCCTTGCCGCCACGCGCGACTATCACCTCTTCGCCGTCCTGGTTAAGATCCCGGATTCCAAGGCGGCTGTCGCGGTGATAGATCGAGGTGCCTACAGGGACCTGAACGATGAGGTCCTCGCCGCAGGCACCGCGCTTGTTGTTAGCGCCGCCGTGGCTTCCCGCGGGGGCCAGAAGATGCTGTTTGACTTTCAACCGGTCAAGCCCGGGCGCATTGTGGGTGGCACGGAAAATCACATTCCCGCCGGCACCGCCATCGGCTCCGTTCGGGATAACCTTCCGGTCGATACGGAAAAAATAGCTTTCGCATCCGTTGCCGCCGCGGCCGCCCTGCACCGTCAGGTGGATCTTATCGATCATGGGTGAAGTCCCCTAAAAAGAAAAAGGCCAAAAAGCACCGGGATGCTTTTTAGCCTTTTTTAACTGAAAACGAAGCTTAGCTCGGGATGATGTGAACAGAGCGGTTCGCCTTAAATTCCACAACGCCGTTACGCTTGGCAAACAAGGTGTGATCGTTACCGATCCCGACAAACTGGCCGGGACGATATCGCGTACCGCGCTGCCTGACAATGATGCTGCCGGCGGTGACTTTCTGGCCACCGAAGACCTTCACTCCAAGCCGTTGTGAGTTTGAATCCCGTCCGTTTGTGCTACTTCCCTGACTTTTTGTATGTGCCATGTTTCCCTCTGAAAAGAATTAAGATCAGGCCTTGATCTCTTTTACGAGAAGCCGCAGGAGGTCCTGGCGGTGCCCGTGTTTACGGCGGGAGGCTTTCCGGCGCCGCAGCCGGTAGTGAATGACCTTGGGGCCGCGGATCTCTCCGAGGTTCTCGCAGATCACCTGCGCGCCCTGAACAACCGGCGCGCCAATGCTGGTCTTACTCCCGTCCGTGTAGAAAAGAACCCGGTCCAGAATGACCTCTTTCTGACCCTCGACTGAGTCCAGCAACTCTACCTCAAGAACCGCTTTGGGCTCAACCCAATACTGTTTCGAGCCCGTTTCAACAATCGCGTACGTAGACATAAATTACTCCCCTTTAACTTAAAGAAGGACGGTATTTTATGAAAATAGCCCCTTGGTGTCAATTATTATTCAGAAATGATGTAACTCAATACGGTAAAACAAGTTAGGGCTTCTCAGACGCGTTCTTGGCTTCCGTAACTGCTGGAGGAAGGGCCATCCCATCTTCGGGTGCCGGAGGGACAGATAACGCGGGGGTTTCCCAATCGTTCAGGACGGGCTCGAAAGGCTTATAGGCGATCTTGTAACGCCCCTCTTCCAGAAATTCGATCTTGTCCTGATCTTCCAGATAATAGATGAGGAACGAAAGAACGGACATTTCCTCCCTTGAGAATTTCGCGATCCTTTCGGGCGTCCCGAAATCCAGGTTGAAATCCTTCCCGTACCATTTAAAAAGTCGCGAGAGCCATATCTTTTTCTTCCCCGGAACGATCTCCACATTCCTTGGATCGTTCAGGAACGCCCGCGTGGCAAGAAACAGTTTACCCTCGACGTTGGGCGCGGTAAAAGCATCGCGCGAAAGGGGCGGACAACCGCGGGCACCGCAGGCAAGTGCAAAATGAATCTTTTCGTCGCGATAGGACGCAAGCAACTTTTCGTTCCGGATCTGATTCAGACTGTATTGCTCTTTCCCGACATGCACGATCGTAATATCCCAGACGCTCGAAATCTGGTTGATATTCTTCACGGGATAATGTTCAACCACCAACTTGACAACTCCGGCGTTGTAGGCATTGATCCAGAACGCCATCCCCTCTTCCCGGAGCCATTGGTCCTTGACCTCAAGCGGGTCCTGGGCAGCAAGATGGCCCAGGTAATCGTTCAAAAGCGATGGGTCCCGTTTGACCGCCGCGTAATCCACATCCCCCTGATCGCTCACGAATTTCTTGAGAAAGGCGTCCCACCGGGAGTGGTCAAACCCGGGGCTGGCCGCAAAACCGGCCGGGGGGCAGACAAGGACCAGAACAAGGGTCAGGAAAAACGCGAGAAGATATCTCATGGCCGACTCAAAAACGTATTCCATGTTTCTTGAGGAATTCCCGATCGTCCGGGCTCAACTCATAACGGAGCTCACCGCCGCGGGTACTTTCCTGCATAAGGGTCTCCTCGAACATTTCCTCAAGCTCGTCGAACTCCTCAGGAGTGAGAGGCGCGAGATTCAGAAAAAAAATATTGATGTCCGGAGAGGTATTCTTGGCATTCGATTCTTTCATGATTTTGGTGAGGTCCTCAACCTTTCCAAGATGGGGATACTGCATCATCATTTCTTTGAGAAGCTTCAGAAGCTGTTTCATGTTCTTTTCGAAATCATGCTCAGGACTCATAGGATCCCCCCGGTTCCCGGAGTGAAAGATGTTAGTTTGATGATTCCAGATACGCCTGCAAAGCCAGCGCCGCGCCACAACCTTCTCCGCAAGCGGATACAAGCTGGTGCACGGCACCTTTACGGATTTCCCCTGCCGCGAAAACACCCGGCACGGATGTCCGGTAACCGGTCTCCGCGATCACATAACCATGATCATCTGTCGCCACAAATCCTTTCGCGATCCCTGAATTGGGTTCGTGCCCGATAAAGATGAACACGCCACCGGTTCCGAAGGTTTCCAGTGCCTGCGTTTTGACGTTTCGAAGGAGGACCGATTCGACTTTTCCGGCGCCTTCGATTTTATCAATAACAGTGTCCCAAATAAAGCGGATCTTGGGATTCTCGAGCGCGCGTTCCTGAAGAATCGGGCTCGCCCGAAGCTTGTCACGGCGATGAACGATCGAGACCTTGGCCGCAAACTTCGTCAGGAAGATCCCTTCCTGGAGGGCCGAATCGCCCCCGCCGACCACGACGAGCTCTTTGCCCCGAAAAAACGCACCGTCACAGGTCGCGCAGTAGGAAACGCCTTTGCCGGTAAACTCTTTTTCGTTCGGTACCCCCAGCGTGCGAAACGAAGCCCCCATGGCAAGAATAACAGCCCTTGCCTGATAACGCTCCCCGCCCGCCTCGATCTGAAAATGTCCGTCCTGGCGAAAGATGCGATTGACCTCTCCGGAATCCAGACGCGCGCCATACCTGGCGGCCTGCGCTTCCATCCGTTGAGCAATCTCCGCGCCCATGATACCGTCCTGAAAACCCGGATAATTTTCAACAAGCTCCGTGGAGACAATCTGCCCGCCAGGAACCATTTTTTCGAGGATCAGCGTCGAAAGATTGGCACGCGCCGTATAAATCGCGGCCGTCAACCCCGCACCGCCCGCTCCGATAATCACCACATCAAAGGCCGAAGGATTCATGGACTCAAACCTCCGTCACGCCCGCGGCGTCCAGGACATTCTCTTCTGCAAAAATTGATACTCCGGACCGCAGCGCCACGGCAATGCTGTCGGAGGGACGCGCGTCAATGAGGACTTCCTCGCCGTTCTCTTTCCGGATGAAAAGCTTGGCGTGGAACGTGTTCTTCTCGATCTTGTCAATCACGATATACATGAGGCGCGCTCCGAGCCCTTCCAGAACATTCAACAGAAGATCATGGGTCATGGGCCGCGGCGGTATGATGCCGCTCAGCTTCAACTTGATGGAATTGATCTCCGAGATGCCGATCGCGAGAGGAAGGTAACGGTTTCCGTCCTTTTCCCGAAAAACGACAAGCTGTTCGTGCCGGTTCTCATCCACCTTGATCTTGCTAAGAACCAGCTCAATCATGGCGGGTCTCGGGCAGCGTCTGAGGAGGGAAAATATCCGAATCCGATGTCGTTGAAAGGTCCGTCAACGGACGCGGGAGCGATTCTTTTTTTGCCTTATCCGCAAGGTGCCGCTGCGCCTGTTTGATCTCGATCAGCTCACGCTCCACGGCTTCCTGTTCGTGGAGCAACTTCCGAAGCTCCTCCTCGCGATGTCGAATCTCGCCTTCGAGTTTTTCCTGCTGCTTCACTAATCCTTTTAGCTGCGCCTCTTTGGCCGAGTGAGCATCATTGAGCTCGCGCCTCCTTTGGACCGATTCCCGCTGGTCAAGTTGTTGCTGGAGATCGCGGGCCTGCCTCCGGGCCTTCTCCAGCTCATGTTCCCGAGCCTCCAGTTGGGCCAACCGCACTTGCCACGTCTTCATTTGAGCCTCGAAAGTCTCCCTCATCTTCAGGGACTCATGCTCAAGATCGAAGGCCTTCGCTTCCCAGCGCTTCGTCATCTGTTCCTGGTTTTTGAGCTCCTTTTGCAACCGTTGTTCACTCGCTTGAACGAACCGCTTCCCCTCCTCGATCAGGACGATTTTTTCGTTCAGTTCCACGACGATCTTTTTCTGTGTTTCGATTTCACGCATGAGCGCCGCGATCCGCTCCCTGGATTCCTTCTCGGAACGCTCCTGGTCGTCACGCGCGCGCAGGATATCGCTCTTGGCCATATGGAAACTCTTCTGAAGCATCTGTTTCTCTTCAATCAGTTCCCGACTCGCAAAATCACGTTCCTCGATCTGTTTCAGGAGCTCTTCCGACCGCTTCTCATTCGCTTTGATCTTTTCTTCAAAATATTGGCGGGTCTGGCGAAACTCCTCGCGGAGTGATTCGTGCTTCTCCTCGGCGTGGGCAAGCAACACCTGGATCTCCTGGACCTCTTTCTCCTTCTGTTTCTTCTCGTTCTGGACGATCTCAAGAGCCTTGTCGCGGGCCTGCATCTCGATCTGGCTTTTCTCGAGGGCACGGTGAATCTGGTTGATGTTATCGCGGAGGCCGAGATTCTCCTTCAGAAGACGTTCCCGTTCCTCTTCAAGCAAGGTCCTGAAATGCCGGTCCGAACGAGCGGTCGCTCCGTTCATCATGGTTTCCTTTTCAGAGGCGCCATCCTGGGTCTGGACCCACGAGCGGATTTCCTGAATGGCCGCATCCTCACCCGGCGCTTCAGATTCCGGCTTGGGCGGCTCCTTCGATTTAGTTTCACGGAGGAATATGAGATCCGGCGGGGTCGGCCACACAGTCCGGTAGCAACGCCGTTTCAGAGCCCCGTCATTGCTGACGATCAGGTCGGAAGCCACGGCGCTGAAATATTGTTTTACCTGGAGGGCAATCGCGTAGCTGAGGTTGTCGAGAAGGATAATCGGCGTGTTCGCCACAAGGTCGAGGGCCTCATCCGCGGGTATGCGAAACGCCCGGGAAATCTCCCTTGCGGTCTTCGCGCGTTCAAGTTCGCTTTTGAGAGGATTCAGGACGATGAACCAGTTCTGTCCGCTCATTCGCGGTCGCCGGTTTCCCATTAACATAGTCGTCTGGACCTGACTTTAAAGAATGTATGTATGACTGTTCGGACCCGGATAGATCCCGATACTAGATCGATATGCGGCCCGCGATCTCGTGGATCACAGGCATTTCCCACTTCTCTCCCATCAACACCTTGACGATCCCCATCAGTGAAAGAATGCCGAAAACAACGAACGCCAACGTGGAAACAAGGGGCCCGAGCACCGGCACCACCGACAGGATCGCGGCGGCAAGCTCGAGGATGAAGAGCACTAACCCCTGTTTTCCGTGGAACTCGGCGAACGAATTGCCTTTTTTGAGGGAAAGCGGGACAAAGCAAAGAAAACTGAGATAACCGATCGCGGCAAAAAACTTCGCGTCCCTGATCTCGGAATCCGCGGACGATTGTTGAGGTTCACGGGTCATCATGGCTCACTCCTTTAGGGTATGAAAACACGATCATTATAAAGACGCCCGGCAAGAAGCGTCAATGCAAAACATCCCCGAAAACTCAATCCGGAATCGCCGCAGGCGCCTCACGGCACACACGCGGGATCGTACGTCCCATCGGGATGAAAAAAGTGCCGACCTCGGTCACTCCTACCAGCATCCGGCGCAGCATGAAAAGCGTCCCCTTGCCAAAGCCGGAGAACGACCCAGCGAACCCGCCATGGTTCCGGATATCCCCGGTCATGGTGCACGGAATCTCGGCGGGACTTGTCACGATATTTTCGAGTCCCCGCCCGAATTTTGTCCCGATATCATAAAAAAAATCTCCCGCCGTTCCTTCCGCGGAAAGAAGCGGCGCAAAAAGGAAGATGCCGGCAAAAAGGGCCGCAAGGGAGCGAAACGATCTGGTTCGTTTTCCCATACCGATCAGCCCTTCCGGACCAGACGCCACGGCCGCTGTTTGAGGTCCTCGGTCATGTCCCTGAGATTGGCCGTGATCTCGTGAATATTGGTGAGCGTTTTGGAGATCTCTTCCTCATGACCTTCGAGGAGGTTGTTAGTGTTGGCTATGAGGGGGTTCAGGGTTTTAACCATCGCGTCCATCTGATCCGCAAGAAGGTTCATCTTGCTGACCATCTGGTGCATGGCGATCGGATCCGTCCCCTCGATGATGTTTCCCTTTTCCATTGCGGGCGCGTCCGGCGACCCGGGAGAGATCTCGACGAATTTCTCGCCCATCATGCCGAGCGTGTCGATGTAGGACTGGCTATCCTTGCGGACATAGGCCTCGGGCGAGACCTTGACCGTCACGAGGATCGGCCGGGGCGCCCCCTGGATGATCTCGATCTTGGTGACTTTGCCGACCTCGCGTCCGGCATAATAAACGGGAGCGCTATCCTCCAGACCGTTCAGATAGCTGAAACGAACCTGCCATTCGTCCGTGCCACCCTTCAGCCAGCCGCCGACGACGAAGGTCATCACCAACAGGATGACGATCGCTAAGAGCACGAAAAATCCGGAACGAATCTCCGCCGATGAATATCCTGGTTCAGAACTCATGTTGCCTCCTGTCAATTAGGTATCGAGCAGACCTTTTAAGTAAGCTTCGCTGGTTTGTTTGAATGGTATGGCGCCTTCAGGCTCGCCCTGGATGAATTGCTGGACATAGGCGTTCCTTGAATTCTTGATTTCCTCCGCGTTCCCGACCTGCAGAACCTTCCCCTTCTGGAGGATGATAATCTGGTCGGCAATGCGAAACGCGCTTTTCATCTCGTGCGTCACCACCACGGACGTGATGCTGAGTTTTTTTGAAAGGTCCAGTATCAGGCGATCGATCATGCTTGCGGTGATGGGGTCGAGTCCGGCCCCCGGTTCGTCATAGAACACGATCTTCGGATCGAGCGCGATGGCCCTCGCGAGCGCGACCCTCTTTTTCATGCCTCCCGAAATTTCGTGCGGCATAAAATCCTCAAAACCCGTGAGACCGACCAGCTCCAGCTTCACGCGAACGATAATCTTGATGATCTCGGGCGAGAGATCGGTGTGTTCCTTAAGCGGAACGGCAACATTCTCGCCGACGGTCATTGAATTAAAAAGCGCGGAACCCTGGAAGAGCATTCCGAATTTTTTACGGACCTCGTTCATGCCTTTTTCATCAAGACCCGCAATGTCCCTGCCGTCGACCCAAACTTCTCCCGAGGTCGGCTGGTGGAGTCCGATCAGGTGGCGCAGAAGCGTGCTTTTTCCGCAACCGGATCCTCCCATAATAACCGTGATCTTCCCTTCCGGGATCACGACATTGACCCCGTCCAGAACGGTCCGGTCACCGAACCGTTTCACCAGCTCCTTGATCTCAATGATGGGATCCGCCACAGTTCACCTCAGGTGGGAAGCGCGTAATAGATGACCGCGGTCGCGAGACAGTCGACCACGATGATGAGAACGATCGAAATGACCACAGCCTGCGTGGTGGCTTTTCCCACCGCGTCCGCACCGCCCGAAACCGAAAGACCCTGGTGACAACTTACAAGCGCGATCAGGACGCTGAAGATGAAGCTTTTCACAAGGCCGGTGTAGAGATCCTTCAGAACGAGAGCGTCGACGGTCTTGCTGATATAGACATAGGAATTGATGCCGAGCCCCGTGATGCCGATCAGATACCCGCCGATCATTCCCATGATATCCGCGATCACCGTCAGGCACGGCAACATGATCGCGAGAGCCATCACGCGCGGCAGGACAAGATAGCGGACCGGATTGATCGCCATCGTCGTAAGCGCATCAACCTCTTCCTGGACCATCATGGTCCCGATCTCCGCGGCCATACGCGCGCCGATGCGCCCGCAGATCACGATCGCCGCGATAAGGGGCCCGAGTTCACGGGCCATCGCCACGCCGACAAGACTCCCCGTGTACATAACCGCACCGAAGGTCTTGAGAGAATAGGCCGCCTGCAACGCAAGCACCATCCCGACAGAGGCGCCGACGAGCGAAACAATCGCCGTGGAATCGATCCCCATGAGGACCATTTGACGGAAAAAGGATTCCCTCGGGACAATCCTGGGGCGGACGAACGAGGTCAGAAAAAAACGCCCCACCACAAGGCCAAGTTTCCACAACCGCGCGACACCGGCCATGACAAAAAAAGTCGCACGTCCGATCCGCCCGCAGGTTTCTTTCATTCGCCAGGTTCCTTTTGCTGGTTATTTGCCGGAAAAGCGGCTCTGAGCTTCACCGCGATCCGCCGCGATCTCGAAAATATTTTCGAGCTTCGCGATCTCGAAGACCCCGCGCACCGCCGCGGTAAGCCCCGCCAGGATCAGTCGACCGCTATAACGCTTCGTCCTCTGAAAGGCTTCCACGAAGGTCGCGATGCCGGAACTGTCCATATAATCGACTTTCGAAAGATCGATCAAGATCTTTGGCGTCTGCTTGGAGGTCAGTTCGCCGAGTTTGGCTCGCAGTTCCGGGGAAGAATGGAAATCGAGCTCCCCTTCAAGCATCACCACACTGATATCATCCTGGTGGTCCGTCTGAATCTTCATGCCGTTCGCTCTCCTGTTTTCATTTTATTTTCCGTTTAATCATATGAAGACGATTGCCGTCCCGAAAATCCTTGTCGTAAACGAGCTCATCCATGATCGACCGGATGAAATGGACACCAAGCCCTCCCGGTTTTTCCCGCGGAAGCGTGGGCGGCGGAACCGAGGTGGGATCGAACCGGACGCCCTGATCCTCGATCACTATCTCGGTCTGATCCGAATCGTCGCGGAAGACCAGCTTTATCTTACCGGGGTTCCAGTCATACGCATGACGGATCACATTCGTCAGGGCCTCATCCACGGCCAGAAGAATCTGCGCGCTCAGGCGTTCATCCCAACCGCCCTGCGCCAACAGAGGGCGAAGTTCCTTACGGAGTCCCGGAAGCACTTCCGACCCAGCCTTGAGTTCGAAAACCTTCTCCAATCAGAACCCCTCTTTTAAAAGCGCCTTCAAAATACTCCTTGATGAAAAAGCACCCGTTTTCTTTTTTGAAAAGCACGCCCTGAGATATCGCGCCACAATATCGACTTCGACATTGACCTCAGAACCGGGACGCTTGAACCCCAGGGTCGTGACCTTCAACGTATGCGGGATGACCGCGATCTCAAAGACATCCTTATGGACCTTCTGGACCGTCAGGCTGATACCGTCAAGCGCGATAGAACCTTTCGGCGCCTGAAGCGCGATTATAGCTTCAGGCGCACGAATGAACAAGGTGGTATTCTTCTTGCGTCGTTCGATCTTCACAACCGTGCCACGCCCGTCCACGTGCCCCGTCACAAAATGCCCCCCGAGGCTGTCGCCGAGCTTCAGGGATTTCTCGAGATTTACGGTATCCCCGATTTTTAAATCTCCCAAAGTGGTCGCCTGAAGCGTTTCGCGCACGACATCCGCTTCAAAACCCGACGGGTTCACCTGGACCGCAGTCAGGCACGTGCCGCTCACCGCGATACTGTCCCCGATCTTCAACCCTTTTTCCTTGCGAACAAAACGGAACCCGAAGCGAACCTGCCCGCCCCGCTCCTGACGCTTGATTACGATCCCCTGGTTTTCAATGATGCCGGTGAACATGCAAACCTCACTTTTTCTTGATGGTTCCCTCAAAGATCCAGTCCTCGCCGGACCTTGAGACTTTTTCGGTCCTGAAAGAATATGCCCTCGACGGATCGCTAACGCCGGCCCCCTCCACGGAGGTTTTTGCGTCCCTCCCACCGAAGATTTGGGGCGCCACGATCCATATCGCCCGGTCCACACAACCTGATTCGATCAGGGACCAGGCCATTTCTCCGCCCCCTTCAACGAGGAGTGTCGCGATGCCGAGCCCACCGAGCTTCTTGAGGGCCTCCCGGATGTCGAGACGGCCGTTCTTCTCGCTCACGGGGAGCAGAACGCGGGAATTCCCGGTCTTATTCATGGCACACGAGATCTTTTTTATTTTCGCCCGGGGACAAACAAACACACAGAGACGAGAGTCCTCAAAGAGACGGGGATGCTTCGGGATCTTTTCGTCAGAAACCACAACAATTTTCCAGGGCTTTCCGCTCCGCAGGCATTTGGCGTTCGCAGGAACCGTGATCCGCGGGTTATCTTGATAGAAGGTGTGCTTTCCGACAAGCACCGCGTCGTGACAGGTCCTCAGGCGATGAACATATTCCCTGGAGGAAGGCGACGAGATCCACCTCGACCGGCCTTCGCGCGTCGCTATTTTTCCATCCAGTGTCTCCGCCATTTTGAGCGTGACGAACGGGCGCCCGTTCTTCATGAGCGCATAAAAACCTTCGTTCAGTTTCGCCGCTTCTCCCGCAAGGATACCGGTAACGATCTTCACGCCGTGTTTTTCCAGATAATTCACGCCTTTTCGGCAATTCAGAGGATTGGGATCCAGGGAACCGATCACCACCTCCCGGATCCCTCTTTCAACGATCAGGGGGGCGCAGGGCGGGGTTTTCATCCATGCAGAACAAGGCTCCAGTGTCACATAAAGGGTCGCGCCCTTCGCGCGGCGACCCGCTTTCTCAAGCGCAATCCGTTCGGCGTGAGGCCCGACGAATTTCCGGTGATAGCCTGAGGCAACGAGACGGCCGTTCCTCACAACACAGGCTCCAACCATCGGATTGGGACTGACGGCATGGCGCCCTTTTGCGGCAAGGCGCAGGGCGGCCTTCATCCAACGTTCATGATCCCTGGGCAGCATCGGATTTCGGAACTCTGGGTGTTTCGGTGCGATTGATCTTGTCAAGGACCCCGTTGACGAACTTGCCGGATTCTTCCTGTGAGAATTTTTTCGCGAGATTCACGGCCTCGTTGATCGTGACCTTGGGCGGAATGTCTCCCATAAACAACAGCTCGTAGGTGGCAAAGCGCAGGATATTCCGGTCGATCACGGCCATACGGCTGATCGACCAGTTGTCCGCGTACCGGTCGACCACCTGATCGATCTCGTCGCGGTGTTCGGCGGTGCCGGAGACGATCAGATTGGCGAACTCACAGACCTCGGGGGTCGCATCCCCCTGTTCTTCAGCCGCCCAGAATTCCGCGAGGAGCGCGGGCAACGGTCCGGGATTGATCTCAAACTGGTAAAGAATCTGAAGCGCGCATTCACGGGCCCGGGTTCGTTTACGGATCATAAGCTCCTTCCAAAGAGCGCTAGTTCTTCTTTGTTTTGCGGGGCCTGTCTTTTCCCAGCTGCTCATTCAGGCTCGCGATTTCGAGCGCCACGAGGGCCGCCTGTTCGCCCTTGTTGCCCGACTTGAGGCCGGCGCGATCGATCGCCTGCTCCAGATTGTCTACTGTAACGACAGCTGTCGCGATCGGTGTTCCCGTTTCGAGAGCGACCTGGGAGATCCCGCGCGTCAGCTCGTGCGAAACCACCTCAAAATGATAGGTCCCGCCGCGGATCACACAAGCGATCGCGATCACCGCGTCGCAGAACCGCTTCTGCCGGAGCTTCTTGCAGAACTGCGGCACCTCAAGCCCTCCCGGCACCCAGACGATTTCGATATTTTTGTCCCGGACGCCCGCTTTCCGGAGCGTTGTTACGGCACCGTCGAGAAGCGGCCTTGTGATATGCTCATTAAAACGAGCGACCACGATTCCAAACTTCCGCTTGGCCGCGGCGTATTTCCCGTGATAGACCCTCATGGCTGATCATTCAGGTCAAGAAAGTGACCCAGTTTTTCCTGTTTGGTCCTGAGATATCGCGCATTCAGTGAGTGAGCCTTGATCCGCACCGGAACACGTTCCACCACTCGCAGACCGTACCCCTCCAGGCCCACGATCTTGCGGGGATTATTCGTGATGAGACGGAGCTCCGAAAGACCAAGGTCTTTCAGAATCTGTGCCCCGATACCGTAATCGCGAAGATCGGGTTTGAAACCGAGAGCTTCGTTCGCTTGAACGGTGTCCAACCCCTGCTGGTCCTGGAGAGCATAAGCCTTGACCTTGTTGCCAAGACCGATGCCTCGGCCTTCCTGACGCATGTAGAGAATGACGCCTTTGCCTTCCTTTTCGATCATTCTCATGGCAGTGTGCAGCTGGTCCTGACAATCGCAGCGGAGCGAGCCGAGGATATCCCCCGTGAAACATTCCGAATGAACGCGCACAAGGGCGGGATTGGTTCCCGTCTTCCCTTTTACGAGCGCGACATGTTCCATCCCGTCGGTCAGGGAACGATAGACATAAATGGTCCATTCCCCGAATTTGGTCGGAAGCTTCGCCTCGCTAACCTTCATGACCAGCTTGTCCGAGCGCCGCCGGTATTCGATCAGGTTCTGGATCGTGCCGATCTTGAGACCATGCTCTTTCGCGAACGGAATGAGATCGGCCAGGCGCGCCATCTTGCCGTCATCGTTGATGATCTCACAGATCACACCGACCGGTTCGCATCCGGCAAGCACGGCCAGGTCGACCGCTGCTTCGGTATGTCCCGCGCGGCGGAGTACCCCTCCCTTGCGCGCGCGGAGCGGAAAGACATGGCCGGGGATCACAAGATCGTCCCGGCGGGTCCGGGGATCAGCGAGAAGTTCTATTGTCCGGTTCCGATCGTAGGCCGAAATACCGGTCGTAATGCCCACGCGTGCATCCACCGAGACCGTAAAGGCCGTTTTCATACTATCTTCCGGATCCCGGTTCATATCCCACAATTCCACCCCCTCGATCCGTTCCGGAGCCATGGGAACGCAGATGAGCCCCCGCCCATATTTCATCATGAAATTAACAAGTTCAGGCGTGGTCTTCTGGGCCGCAAAAATAAGGTCCCCTTCATTCTCGCGAGCCTCATCATCGGTCATAATAACCATGCGGCCTTCGCGAATATCTTTGATGATCTCTTCGATAGAGTTCAGTGTATGCATGTTTTCAATATATCCTTAAGCTGTCGGAAGGCCGTATCGTAACAGCACGCCTCTGCTTTGTCAAACCAGGCTCTCCCTATCTTGTTCAGAATAAAAGAGTTACATCACACCACTTGACAGGCCCCTCCGGGGATGTTACTTTTCTTCAGGAAGGCTTGATAAATGATTCTTTGAAAATCCGGGAGTCCCGAAAGGGACCGAACGCTAAAAGCCTCAGCATGAGAAACTTACCATAGCCCACAGAGCGTTTCGCGTACAAAGATGTTCTTTGTATCTACGTATTTTTGTCACAAAGCGAAACGATCGAACCTCATAGCTGAGGCTTTTTATTTCCGTATCCTCTATCTTCAGCCCTTCGGAGGGTTGTTCTTGACCTTAAGCATGGCCCCCAACTGATCCAGGGCATCTATGATATTGACCGGAACCGCAAGCACCACCGTATTAGAAGCGGTCGGGCCGAGACCGTCAATGGTCTGAAGGGTTCTTAACTGCATCGCCCCGGGACTTTCCGACATTGTTTTTGCCGCGAGGGCAAGATTGGCCGCCGCATCCCGGTCACCTTCCGCTTTCGTGATAGTCGCGCGTTTTTCCCTTTCCGCCGAGGCTTGACGGGACATCATTTTCTTCAACTCCTCCGGCATGTCGATATCCTGGATACGGATTCCGGTCACCTCAAGCCCCCATCCTTTCGTATCCTTCTCAACGGTCGTTTCGATCTTCTTGCCGATCTCTTCGCGCTCGGTTAAAAGCTGGTCGAGCGTCATCTGCCCGATCACATCCCTGAGAGACGTCTGCGCGTACTGCGAGATCGCATAACGATAATCCTGCACCTTGATGATTGCGTCCGCGGGGTTATCCACCTTGAAAAAGATGACACCGTTGATCTTGACCGGAACATTGTCTTTCGTGATCACCTGCTGGGCGGGAATATCCATTGTCAGCACGCGCATATCAACCTTGCGGGCCTCTTCGACGACCGGAATGATGAAAAACAGCCCCGGCCCCGCCACGCGGCTGAACCGTCCCAATTGGAACACCACACCTTTTTCCCACTGGTCCGCAATCTGGACCCCTGAGGCGATAATCATGGAAACGAAGAACCACACGAGGCCAAGAATGCTGCCAATGGCGGGACTTGCCAGAAAAACAGGCGTTCCAACCACGAAACCACCGGCAAGAAGGAGAAAAAAGATCAGACCCGAAATAGGGTTATTCACGGACGCCTCCCGTCATTGAAGGTTGATCGCAGGACTCGACAGGCCGGATTCTAGACTGAGAGGATAGAAATTACAAGCCGCCGATCTCCAGGTGAAGATCACCGATCTCGTTGCCGCTTGAGACCGAGGAGCCATCCACCGTCAGGGAGATCGCTTTCACCCGCGACATGTCGACCCCCCGCTCGGCCGCTAGGCTCTTCAGAAACTTGTAATAGTTCCTCGAGACATCCACATTGGAAACATGAGCGGTCATTTTCATTCCGGAAGCATCCTCAATCTCGATCTTCACCGAATCCACCTGCGCGGAATCAAGGCCAAAGACGATCCCGGAAAAACCCGAGAAGTCCTTGCTCGCGCCTGTCCTATTCTGGTCAAAATCGATCCGGAACGTCACTCGCGCCCCGGGAGCCGTAACGTCATAATGCAGGTTGGAAACATTGCCGACCCGTGACGCTAATCCGCTGCCATTTTCGGCAGTATCGATCACGACGGTCCCACCCGAGGGAAGCGTGGTCACATCAGCAGCACCCAATCCCGCTGCCGGTGTGAGGGACACCGTCGGAAGACGCTGGAAATTGATCGAATGGATCGTGAAATCTGCTGTCGCAGCGCCATCGGGATCACTGTCAGCGTCAGCATCCACGACCAGGTCGATCTCCTTGACGGCCTGCAACAGGCTTGAGTCCGGCAGGCTGATCACGATTAGCCTGAACTCAGCCCCCTGGTCCAAAGTGATCATCGTCCGGTAAACCACGGTCCCTGAAGCATCCTTGAGTTCGATCCGGACTTTGTCCGGAGTATTCCTGGCGGAATAATTAATCCGCAGCTGGTTGGCGCTTGCGTCATAGAGCTCGTCCAGCTTCCAGAAATGCCCGCTATCCGTCCCTCTGAGATCGCTATAGGTCAGCCGGACACCGTATTTCTCGGTCGTTGCGGCATCGAAATAGTTGATCGATCCCTCGGACTCAATATTGCTGAAGACCGCCAGCGAGCGATCCGGGAAGAGAGGCGCATTCGGGAATACCGCATCTGTCTTGGCGATCGCCAGCTTTTGGCTCATGGAGTCATAAAGCTGGTTATACGCCGACTCCAGGCCATGATTTCTGAGATAGGTCGTAAAATCGGATGCACCTCCGCCGGTCAGGCCAAGGATCATCGATGCAACATCCACACCGATGTAACTACGGCTGATCTCGGAATTCGAGCGAGCCGAATCAAAGAACCCGTAACTGCCGTTCAGGTTCGAAAGATTCGCGATCGAATCCAGCCACCCCAGCACGGCGTAGGGATCAATGCACATGGCAGCCGCCAGGGAATAGGTTGAGCCCACATCTCCGATAATGATGTTGGTAGCCCCCGGATCCATGTTAGCTTCTGATATCTGCGGTATGCCTACCGCGCCGGAGTATCCATTCCCCGGAATCAGGCTAGCGGATGCAATGCCCGGAAGTCGGTTTTGATACGAGTAATCCAGCTGTGTCACAAGCTGATTGTAGAGGACATTCCGGAAACCGATAAAAGAAAGCTCATCATTCCTGAGAGAAGGCCAGAACATCTGGAACGCTCCCCCATCCCACGCGGCGAGATTTTGGATTATATTTCCATCCCGGTCCACGTAGTTGTTATTGCTAACAATTTTAAGATTATCCCAAACCGAGGCCGGAACCTTGGCGGGAAAATAAGCTCTCAGAAACGCAACCGCTCCCCTGAATTCACTTCCCACCCGGTCGATATAGTTCTGGAAAGTGCCTGCCGCGGGGTTTGTTGTCCATACATAATCTCCCCTGAAAAGACCCCACACAGGATCAACAAAGGCGGCGTATCCGTCCGCTTGATTATTGATGAAAAGATGGGCGTTGTTTCTGATGGGGTCCAGCTGCGCTGCGGCCAGGCCTGCGCCTTCCAGGGCACCGATCATTGTGGCAATGCTCTGCGCCAAGTTCGCATTATCTCCAAGCGCTACTTTCTTTTCAGACATACCAAGAGGCTCAAGATTCAGCCACGGGATCAATCCGTTCCATCCATAATTTGTTTGAACGTTCAGGAGACTGGTTAAAACCGCACTGATCTCCGCGAGCGCCTGAGCCCTGGTCATTCCATTATCGATCGCCCCCTTGACCACTTCACCGAGGATCTGCAGATAGAAGCCGATCAGCGTCGGCTGGGTGTACTTGCCGGGGATCACCCCATTAGCTCCCATGCTGTCATAAGGGAAATGTGTGGCAGGATCGATCCCATCTTCAAAATACCTCAAGGCGGACTGGACAAGACCGGACCGGTTCGCTTCAAGATCACCATCCGGCATCGGCGGAATATAATCCAACCCCCTCGTCTCCACCGTAACAACATCATTCAAAAGGCTGGATCCGATATTCCAGTCCTGAACGAACGTGATATCCGCGATATGTGTGTATGCGAAATTTGGGGGAATGCTTCCGCCCGAAAGGTTCAGAACAAAGTTTTGAAGATACGGTTGAAGTTCTAAAATAAAAATCGCTTTAAGCTGATCGCGATCCCGAATTTCGATTTTCATCCGCTGCCCCGCACTCCCCCTCGCCGCAATCACAATCCGCTTGTCCGCGAATGAAAGATATTCGCCCACAAAAGCGTTATTGACAAACTCCCCGTTGCTGATGAGCGCGAATGTGAATGAAGTGTTGCTGGGGCTGAGGTCATACTCATAATGGAATCCGTTCGCGGAGGTTTGCGTCAGATTCATGATGGCGTTCGCCTGTCCGTTCACGGTATTTCCGCTTCCTGAAATAACATTGGGCGTGCCATTCAAAACCGAGAGATCCGTCGCGGAATATGTCGTTCCCGAAACGATCGTCAATGGAGTATGCGGAAGATTACCCAACCGCACCTTCAAAATCCCTTGGGGTTCGCTGACCTGTTTATTAACCACCGTCATCACGGTATTCGAGATGCGAGTCCAGTCAATACCGCTGAACAGGCTCTTCGAGATCCGGTAAAACTGCTCCGTTGTACCGATATTGAGCAGCATCACTTTACTTTGAGCGCCGTCGGCATCCTCAAAAATGAACTCTATCATCCCATTCCCGCTGCCCAGTTGCAGGCCCACCACAAACTCCGAAAAACCGCTGAGATCCCAACTCTCTTTTTGCGTCGTCTCGAAGTCATCAAAGGTGCAAATACCGCCTCCAAAGCTATCATCATTCGTTACATTGTAATAAACATTGAACATCGTTGAGGATAGCTGCATCACGTTCGCAGTGCCATCCGCATTGGCCGGCGGATTACTGTCAAAAGCCAGGACCTGCCTGAGACCGGGAAAAAGCGTGATGTCCGCGGCGGTGGCGTTTGTGTCCGGCATGACCGTCGGAACCGGCACGGTGAACGGATGATCCCCTAAACGTATGTTCAAGGTCCCGCTCGACGCCACGTTCCCCGCCGCGGCCGTCACGACAATGCTCTTCACCTTCGTCCAATCGATACCGCTGAACAGGCTCTTCGAGATCC